>SDBT01002677.1_pt1 | contig 31284 bp, 43 predicted proteins | sample 2277101 | NCBI WGS metagenome assembly SDBT01 (sample SAMN10404973, study PRJNA504765) | marine sediment metagenome | isolation source: marine sediment core GS10_PC15, 103 cmbsf | place: Arctic Ocean: Southern Knipovich Ridge | collected 2010 | reverse complement strand
AGAGTCCTCGTCGGCGAGGTCGTCCTCCTCGTCGTCGAGCTCGGGGTCGACCTCGGCCATGAGACGGAGAATCACGTCTCCCTGATCGCCACCCAGATCCTTTGCGAGTAGCTCGGCCTCGAGAAGGACCTTCTCGAGGGTGGACGGCTCGAACGTCGGCGAGGTGTCGCCAGGCTGCTCCGTGGCGCGTTGGCTGGCGATGAGCCTCTTGATCACGCCAAGGAGCTTGGCGTTCCGGAGGTGTCGAAGCTGCCACCACCAATGCTCGTCGAGGTCGTACGGGAGCGCCGCGTCATGAGCTCCGACGAGCGCCTCCGACCTCGTGTGCCCAGGGTACAGAAGCGACCACGCCGCGGCCGCGACCGCGTATTGCTTCTGCTCTCCAGGCTTCGCGGCGAAGCGGGCGAGGAACGGCGGGAGCATGATCGGCGGCCGTCCGGTGGGAGACTTCCGGTCGCCCCATTCCGATTCGGGTTTCGGGTCCTTGTTCCAATTTCTCCGGCCGTAGACCTGGAGCTCGAGGGTGTCGCACATCGCCAGCGCGCCGCCCCCACGCCCTCGAGCCGCCGGAGCGGACGAGAACACCGACCCGCGGACCACGACAGCGCCGAGGACCGACCGGAGCACTCGGAACAACCGGACCGCCGCGGCCCGCATCGACGGATAGCCGTGGAGCGCATTAGGCGTCCACGCGGGAGGCTCGAGGTCGAGGCCGGCCGTCGGGTCGAACGTACCGGCGCACGCGTCCATATAGGCCGGCCCGTGCCGCTCGAGCGCGCGCATGTAGATCGTGCTCGGCTCCGCCCAGAAGTAGGGAAAGACATGGCAACCCGACGGCGAGCACGCTCGAGCCAACTCCGCGAGTTGGGCAGCCGTCCAGATCGTTTGCCATCCGCGCCTCGAGCTCTCGACGATGACGCCGACCTGGTCGAACCCTGCCTCGCAAACCTCGCGCGCGACCCGTCGGTGATCGGAGCCGTTGCCGGCGACGTAGATCCCGTACTTCACTTCGCCACCCAGCACCCGTGAATAAGCCGATCGCGGTCGTGCTTGCCTAGGGCGCGCAACAGGGCCTGGTAGTTGGGCGGCTTGGGCCCTCGGCCGTTGTCGACGAACCTCACAACTCGTCGTCTCCCACGCCCGGGAGAGGCGGCCCGTAAGCCACCTCGGTCGCGCGCTCCTCGAACTTCGCCTCGAGATCTAGCGCGTCCACGGGCTTCATGAGCTCGCGGATGGACTTGCCCAGGACCGACGGGTCGCCGGTCTTGAATGCCTCGAAAATGGCCTCGCCGATCGCGAGCGTCGCCTTGAGCACGTGGCCCCAGATGTCCGCGTCGGTCATTGGCTCGACCCCCTGCACGCCTGGAGTGAGAGCCCACGGAACAACCCGAGCGCCGATTGCATCTCAGGCGGGAGCTCGAGGCCGACGCGTCCGGCCCCGTCGATAATGGGCACCACGGCAGCGAGAACGCACGCCGCGGCCTGGAGCCACGATTCCGTGGCGCCCGCTGCTATCGCCGACAGGACCGCGTCCAGCGCGTAGGACGCGTCCCTTCCGAGGTCGAGCGAGGTCCGGAGCGCGTGCCAGGCCTCCATCGCGCGGTTGTACCCCTCACGGGTAGGGTTGGCGGCGATCGCGGCGGTCACGGCGGCGCGGTACGGCGCGGCCGCGGCGGTGCGGGTTCGCGAAAGCGCGATCGCGTAAGTGGCGTTTGCGTGCTTGACGGTCCGGAGCGTGTCAGCGCAGCCGATGGAGAGGGCCGCGGCGAGGACCACGCCGAGCACGAGCGCGCGGGAGAGCCTACTCACCGGCCGACTCCCGGATTGCCGCGGTGGGGGCCGGCGGTGGCTCCGGCGCCGGCTCGCGCAACGCTTTCATGGCTGCGAGACCGAGCGTCCCGGTGATGCCGCCGCCCGCCGTGAGCCCGAGCACGAGCTGTGTAAATTGATCCCCGCCGTGGATGAATCCGACGATCGCGACGGCCGTGAGACCGAGCACGATCGCGACTGCGACGATGGCCGTGGGGTAGTTGGTGATACGTTTCATGCGTTCCTCCTCCGGAATGTGTAGCACGAGCCCAGCCCGCCCCCCGACACCAGTAAGCGCCGGGCACGACGCGGAGCCGAGGCGCGGGCTGGGCTCGTGCTACCTGCCGGGTCGGACGCGGACCCCGCGATTCAGGAGCTTCGAGAGCTGCGATTTGATCGCCCCGAGCTGCGACTGGATCGCGGTCCACCGCTCGTTGTGCCGGCGCTCGTCGGCGGTGTAGGTAGCCGCCTGGACCGCAAGCTTCGTGTTCAGCGAGCTCAGCCTTCGGTCGCTGCGTCTCGCCGCAGCGCCCAGCGTGCGCACCTCCGACTGCGTGCTCTGCAGCTCCACCTGCATCACCCGGACAGCCACGTACGCGCCGGCCACCGAGACGATCGCGGAGGCGGCGACCGCGACGAGCAGGTTCTTTAGCATCGCGCCGTTTTTGGCTGGCTCACTCGTCGTTTCACTCTCGGACATCGGAACCTCCTGAAGGATCAGCGGAGACGTCGGACGTTGAACTGTCCAGCGAACAGGGTTACGGCCGGCGTGCCCGTCTCCGCGAGGAGCTCGACAGTGAGCACGTCGCTCGCGCTGTAGGTGTCGTCGCCGCCCATGGCGATCGTGAACCTCTCCCCGACCGACGAGGCCTCAGCAGTGCCGAAGATCCCCGACTGAGTGACCGTGCCGTTGATCCGGATCCTCGCCTGGACCCAGCCAGCCCCACCCATGGCGAGACTGATCTGCAACGCGACCCGGTAGAACCCTGCCCTGACGAGGGTGATGTCGTCGTCGGTCGTGGAGTCGGCGACCACGCCGGTCCCATCGTCGGCGTCGAGGTCCCATCCGGTGAGCTGGACCCACGCGGCGTTATCGAGGGTGGGAAGTCCAGCCGTGAGGAACCCGTTGGTCCGGAGGGTGCCGTGGCTGTTCGACGCGACAACCGCGTCGTAGAGCTGCTGCAGCGTCACCTTGCGCGAGGCTCGTCCCGCGGCGTCGAGGTCGACCTCGAACTCGGTGGTCAATGTATCGGTGATCGTGCCCAGCGCGAGATCGTTGATGGTCTTTTTCGCCATTACAGGGCTCCGATGAACGACGCCTTTATCGCGTCGGCAGTTGCGAGATTCACCCCCGGGAGGGTGGTGAGCTGGTCGTGGCTCAGGAGGAGCGTGTTCCACACCCCGGGGAGGCCCCACGCCGAGAGCATCTCGGCCGCGCGCGTGGCGTCGACCTGATCGACGTTGGCGGCGAGCCAGCCCTCGGCGACCCCGTTGGCTCGGCTCCCGAGCGCGACGGTGACCGGGTCCGGGTTCTCCGCCTCGAGCTCCATCGGGTGGCCCCACACGGCGCACGGGATCTGAATCTCCGACGGTAGGGTCGGCGGAGGGAGCTCGGTATTGAGGGCAGCCTGCGCGGCGAGCCAGTCGTTCTGAGCCGTCGCGCTCACGGCGTCGGTCGCGGTGCGGAGCTCGGGCAGGGTCCACGACGCGACGGCGCGCGCGACACACTGGCACTGGTCAGCCGTCAAGCCCCAGGCCATCCAGAGGTTGGTCGCCACTTTGACGGCGAACCCACGGCCGCCGATGCCGCGCACGCCGCTCGGCCAGACCTCGTACATGCTCGAGCCCCACGGGAGCACGAGCCACTCGGGAGGAACGAGCTCCGCTCCAACGCCACGGAAGATCATCAGCGCAGTCGTCATGCCGGCTCCGGTCGCGAGAAGATTCCAAAACCGTTGTTGACCGCTGCGAAGAGTCGGCGCCCAGGCGCGAACACTCCAGTGCGCCAGGTCCACGGGGTCAGATTGAAAACCCCGTTCCCTGTCGTTGCTCCCGCGATCGTGATCGTGCCGGCGAGGTTGTCGAACGCGAACAAGAGGTCAGCCCCCTCCGGATAGGTGAGAGGCGTCGTGAGCACCCCGACGCCTTGCAGGTTCACCTGTAGCTCCGCTCCGATGGCAGTCCCCTTGAGGAACAGCTCGTCGCTAGTGAGCGCCGCGGCTCCTGTGCCCACGGAGAAGAGGGTCCACAGGTTCAACTCGGTCAGAGGAAAGTTGAAGACGTTCGCGGCGTCGGCGCTCGACGTCCTCGTCTTGTAGGGGAGGGACCATGGCGCGGTGTTGATGTTGAACCAAGTGGGGTGTTCGCTGATATCGGGTGCCCGGATCGCAGCGGCGATGAGGCTGATATTTCTGACCCAGCTGCTCTTGCTGACGCCCAGCTCCCATTGGGCTCCCCAAGTCAGGACCACCACCGTGCCCGTGGCTCCCGGGCAAGGCGGGTCGACGAATATTTGCGTGAAGAGACTCTGCCCTGGAACTCCACGCTGCCACTCGTATCGATCCCAAACGTCGGCGGCGATCGTGATGCAGACAACACCCGTAGGGAGTGGTCCTCCGACTCCGAGGTCGGCTGGCCCGCCCTCGGATTGATAGAAGCACGATTTCGCGGTGATAACTCCGAGTCCGACACCGATGATCTGCCGTACCTGCGAAGGCACCGGGAGCGACATGCGGTCGGCTAGCGACGTGCCCGCGGGATCAACCGCAACATCTCCGGCGACCGTCGCCGCGCTGAGGTGATCCCAGGGAGGGACCGCCGTCATATCCTCTGAAGCTTTCACCGAATTGCCTCGACTAGCTTCGATGAGGATGTCTCGCGATGGTCCAATGAACCGCGGCGTGTCGATCGCGAAGATGGTCACGGTCCGCGCGGGCCGGTCGAAGTAGGACGCGATGCCAGAGCGCGTGAATACGCCGGGGAGATCTGGCGGCGCGTAGTCGAACAGGCGGACGTTCTTGATGTCGACGTCGGTCCCCCCTCCCGGGGCTAGCGCTGAGGCCGTCAGGACGTTGTTGCCCGGCTGCAACTGGGTCTCCGGTGTCAGCGAGATGCTCCACACGTTGTCGACGACAGCTGACCGGCCCGCCAACACCCCGTTGACGTCGAGCTCGACGTCGGCCCCGGTTTCGCAGACACCGGTGATCGTGAAGTCCGGGTCTATCAGCACCGACCCTTCCTCGAGATCCATGTTGATCTCGGTCGTGGGGTGGGTCGTGCGCTCGTCGCCGTCTTGGGTGATCCGGCAGTCCTCCTCCTGGGTCGCGCGGAGGAGGGGGTCGCCGACCATCTCGGCAGCGCTATCCAGGCCGCGAGGATCTCTCCTCACTCCGACCCCGCCGAACCTCCTCTCGTTGCCCATCAGTCGCCCTTGTTGACTTGAAGCACGCCGCTTCCGGTCGCCTTGAATTTCAGGAACGGGTGGCTGCCGGGCACGATGACGTGGGTCTCGATTCCCCTCACGCGGCGCGGAGCATTCGCGACCCTATCGAAGTCAGGTTCGCTCCCGGCGCTCGCCGTGCTCTCGTCGATCGTGTCGGTGTTTTTCCTCACGAAAAGGAACAGGAGGGGGGTGTCCACGGTGGTAGGAATCCACGTGATGATCACGTACTTCTCCGTCCAGACGGAGAGGTCGACACCGAACTCCGTGCCGTCGAAGGTGGGGAAAAGGAAGGCCCCTTCGTTGTCGCCGTCGCCTGCGCGCTGCCCGATGATCTGATCTGCTGCCATGGTGTCTTCCTAGTGGTTGCGGGGCCCGACGTCGGTGAACTTGACCTCGATCCCGTAGAAGCGATCGGGCATCGCGAGTCCGGTGCTTCCGGACTTGATCCGTGCGTTGACAAGCTGCTTATCGCGCGCGAGCGTGATCGAGAGACCGGTGAACTTGATCCGCTGGAAGTCCGTGCTCCCGTCGTCGAGAATCAGGGTCGTCGAGAATGAGCTGTCGACCCATGCGGCGTTCTTGTCGGGGAACGTTGTGAAGTCTTGGATGACGTCCAGGGCGAACTCCATCTCGTTTCCGCCCGATCTAGCAGCTCCGGGCTTGATGAGCGCATTCACCTCAGTGATCGTCATTTCCGACGGAATATGGTCGGAGATAGAGACCACCATCTCGCTGTTGTTCTCGCCGCTCAGTGCGAAAAGAACGTCGGTCACGCCGTTGTACCTCCACGTGTTCCCGCTCGCCGGCAAGCCGTGGTGCGGCGCGATCATGATCCTGCGCGACTTGGGCGCCGGGTACACATGCTCGTCGGCGGCGTTGGTGATGTCCTCCAGGTACTGCGTCCAGAGGTAGATCCGATTCAGGATCCAGTTGATGAAATCGGCCGGGGGTCGCTCGGTAGGCTCGAACCCCTCGTCCTTCTTTCCAGCTCCCGGATCGGCCTTGTTGGCCAGCCCATCCCAGGCCTCGCCGATCGCGACGAAGATAGCGTTGGTGGCCCATCTCGGTTGTTCTGTCGGTCGTGCCATGATCTATCCTGCTGCGATCGCGCCGGCGAGGCCGCCGCCTAGTGAGGGGTCGACGCTCCACCCGAGCCCGGTGTCATCGGACGTCTCGGTCACCCCGAGACCAGAGCTCAGCGCCCACGTCTTGCTTACGTCCTTGGAGAACTCGACCACGATGTAGACGCCGGACACGACGGCCGTATCCATGAGGTCGGCGATGATGAACGCGAGGACCGGGTCGGGCACGTCGTCGTCCAGCACGAGCGCGAAGCCGGCCGGGTGGCGCTCGTCGATGTGCATCGCGAAATCCTCGTCGTCGAGCACTAGCTCGGCCACATTGAAGACCTGATCCGGCTTGCCGTGCGACGCGTTCGCGGCGATCCGCCCTCGGATGGCGGCGCGGTAGATCACGTCGGACAGGCCGTCCCTCCTCTGGCCTACGATGTCCCCAATGCCGTCGAGTTGCGCTCCGATGGAGGTCGAGATCAGTCGCTCGGTCAGGAGCTGCCAAACGGCATCCTCCGCGTCCTGAATGCGGAACAGGATCGCGCACAGCACCCCGTCCATCCGCGTGCGCCCCCTCATGATGGAGAGCAGCTGCGCGGTCCCCGCGGCGCAGTGATCGTCCTCGTGCTCGAGATCGTTGAACGTCTCGAACCCGTCGAGCGGCGCGAAGCCGAAGGAGAACGGGAAGCTGAAGGGCAGCGTCGGCATCAGCGCGAGCCCTCCGCGTGGGCGTAATCCACGACGGCCACCCCGCCGTCAGTGGTCTGTCCGAGGCGGAGCAGGAGGTTCAGGAGATCGCCATCCTCCGGTACCGACTGATCCAAGGTGAACACGAGCTCGTCGTCAATGAAGTAACGGATGTCGGCGCCGTTGGTGAGCTCGACTCGGAGATCGTAGATCTGGCTCGCAACGGGCGTGGGCGTGCCGAGTGTCTCCGACGAGACGCCGCCACCACCCTCGCTGCTTTCGGCTTGCACGACCCAATCTCCAGACAGGTTACCGATGCACGCGAACGAGCTCAGGTCGGACGCCTCGAACCCGAACGTGAAAGACGCGTCATCCAGCACCGCCGGGAGCTTGACCCGGCACCGAGCAATCGGGTTGGCAGCGGGCGAGATGAGGTCGTGTCTTCCGACGAGCTGCGCGACCGATCCGCCCGTGCTCGTGGCGCTCAGCTGGAGCCACCCGAATCCCTCGCCCTCGGTTGGGACAGAGATGCCGTTCAGGATCGCAAGCGCTCCACCGGAGCCGACGGTCTGCACCCAACGTTGCGACGCGTCGGTCTCCAGGCTTAGGAAGTCGTCGAAGACGTTGAACCGCGTCCTATTCAGCGGGGAGAAGTGCGTCACCTCCTGAACGGCGTCGAGGAGCTCGTTGTACTCGGACTGGTCGACGTCGAACTTCTTGTCGAGGACCGCGTTCGGCCTGCGGTCGGATTTCACCCGGCCGATGCTCTGGTCGGTGCGGCTCGTGTCTCGTACGAAGGGGAGGCTCATGGTTACACCGGCGTGGAGTTGACTACGATTCGGGAGGTGTCCAGAAGGGCGAGCTCGCGCGCGGCGAGGACTAGGTTGACCGTGCCCGTGGGCGACGCCGAGAACCCGGCCTTGATCTCGGTGATGTCCTGGACACCCGCGACCGAGCAGATCGGAACGTTGAGCTTGGAGAGGACGACGTCGCTCCCGGTCTTGTAGGTCGAGCTGCCGAACTGCGCGACCGCGGTCTTGACGAGCTCGTTACCGTCGAGGGGATAGTCGTTCGTACGATCGAGAGCGATGATGAGGAAGACCTCGCGCTCCGTCGGCCGGGAGAAGGCTACCGACTGGGTCTTCCCTTTTTTGTCGACCGCGGAGCCGGACGTGCTGCCGAAGCTCTCAATCCCGGTCGGATGCTCATCCCAGATCTCTTGGAAGATGACGGCGTCGTCCCCGCCTCGCACGAGCGCCTCGAACGAGTGTGGAGGGACGCCGTCCCCGTCGGTGAAGTCGGTTCGGTTGGAGAACACCGTCACCTCGGTAACGTCGTCCAGGTCGAGGAGGTCGGCCAGCAGAGCGTCGGGGCTGGAGCCTCCGGGTGATGCGACGTCCTGCGCTCGTCGAAGCCGGAGGGCCGGGTCGAGCTCGATCTCGGTGCCTATGTCGGCGTCGAGCGGATTGGTGATCGTGTTCCACCCCGAGACGGCGGACACCTTGACCGTGAGGCTCCCGGCGTTGGCCGCGACCGCGCCGGCAGTCTCGGCCTCCGTCTCCACGGTGACGTCGGCTGCGCTCGGACCGGCGTTGGTTACCTCCTCGGTCGTGACGAACCTCGCGTCGGGGTTGCCGTCGACTGCAGCGATCGACCCGATCGGGAGCGTCGTCCCGGCGTCGAGGTTCACGGTCCCCGTGACCGTGCTTTTGGTAGCGCCGAGCCGGCGCGTCCCGCTCAGCAGCGAGGTGTTCTCGAGACTCGCTCCCGTCGCCGAGCTCGGATAGAAGGCTCCATAGACGTCCTCGAGCGCTTCCCAGATCAGCCCGAGCCGATCGGAGATGATGCCCGCGATTTGCTGGATCGCTCCGACCTTCACGTTGAGCCCGGTGAACGCCGCCTTTAGCGACTCCTCTAGCTCGACCTGGAGCTCCTCCTGTGTCTTTCGGTCGAACCCGAACTCTGTAACGCCGCCAGTCATTCAGGAGCCTCCGATGATGAAATCGGCGTAATCGGACGAGACGATCGTCCCGAACGCGGTCAACGCTTCGAACTCCAGGGTCGCGTCGCGCGTGGCCCTGTCGACCTTGAAAACGAACTTGGCCAGGCCAGTGACGCCGGGCGTCCGGAGGATGAGCTGCCGGAAGATCTGGCCGACGATCCGAACGCTCGCCCCCTTCTTTAGGATCTGTTCGAAGTAGGGAACGCCGAGCCTGGTATCGAGAAACCACTCGCCGCGAAACCAGTTGAACTGCACGAAGATCTGCTGCGCGATCGCGTCGATGCCGTCGACGATGACGAATTGCCCGTTGACGAGCTTGAGGTCCGCGAGCTCCGGGTTCTCGGCGTCGGTGCGCAGGACTAGGGCGAGGTCAGACATTCAGTCGTCCGCCTTCACGACCGAGGAGCCGGCGGTCACCGTGCCGCTCACCGTGATGGGCGCGGGATTCAGGACTGCCATGTGTGCGACGACTGAGACGGCGAACGTGTTGGCCGGGATCGTCACGTCGACGCTGTCTCCCTCTCGCGCAACCTTGGCGACCGAGCTCGCGCTCCCCAGCTTGATCTCGCTGGCGTGGAGCTCCGCGGTGCCGTCGCTCTTGAGCAGCAGACGGCCAGTGCCGAACCTGATCTCGATCGCGTCGCCAGGTGGCGCTGGCGTGAGCTTGTCGGGACTGGCGTTGTACCCGAGGAGCGCGCTCGCGTGGGAGATGTGGTGGTAGCGGCGATCCGCGGCCGGGGAGACCTCGCCAGTGAGGAACCATTGCGAAGCGTCCCATTGAGAAATTATCAGCAGCACGTCGTCTCCGACCTTCGGCGGAAGGTGGATCGAGAACGTCTTGTCCCTGTTCCTGTCGTGGACGTACTTCACGGATGGGACCACCGGGAGGAGCTCGGGGACTTGACCGTTGTCCTCACCCTCCGCCCCGTCGGCGTATCTGAGCGCGCGCGGGATCGGCCTCTTGATCAATGGCTGCACGTCGATCGTTTGCTTTGAGAGATCTACCGCCGTGATCCTCCCCGGCAGGGAGGTCCCGATGTCGATCTGGTGATGCCAAAGCGCATCTCGCACGAACTCGCCAAGGTCGCTCATGCCGCCACCGGGAATAGGGGTTCGAGCTCGGTGAGGATCGACCAGTCGTTCCCGTCCGTTTCTCCGCTGAACTTCGCCTCGCGCACCCGGAACGCACCCTCGACGAACTCCGACTCGAGCCGCACACGCTGGCCTGGGCCTACGCCAGGGATGAGCATCATCGCCGCTTTGACCCTGCCGTCCCTCTCGGCGTGCGGGCTCCCCAGGAGTCCCGTCGTGGAGTTGAGGAGCACGGCGGTGCGCCGGGTAGCCTCGCCTCGCTGTAGCAACTGGACCGCGCCATTCTGGATCGACCACGTCATACCCAACGACCGGAGGATCTCGGTGAGCTCCCGCGACGCACTCCCCGAGAGAGTCGTCCCAGCCTCGAACGATCGCCCGCGCCCCGCGTCGAAGCGAGCACCCTGGATCGCGGCCGCGGTGTTCCCCAGACCGAGACCCATGGCCGACACGCACGCGCGCACCACGGTCTCGATCGAGGCTCCCGGAGCGAAGCTCTGGTTGACGCGCGCCGTGAGGTAGGCGGCGCCCCCGTCGTTCCCCTCGATAACCGTGAGGATGTCGGTGTCGGACCGGCTCGTCGTGACGTGCCGAAGGTTGCCGTTGAAAATCACGGCCGAATCGCCGACGTACCCGGCCTCAAGGATCACCCGGACGCGGGCCAACTGCGCGAGCTCGCCTCGTAGCGACGCCGCGAGATTGAATAGCGTTAGCTTGCATGTGTTCGGCGAGCGCCCGAGTTTCTTCACGACGTCGAACTGGATGTCGATGTCCTCGAATCGGCGGTTGTGAACGTCCACGCGCCACTTTTTGATGAACAGCCGGGTCACGAGACGTCCTCCGCCTCGAGATACACGAGCTGCACTCGCTCGCCGAGCTCGCCGAGGCCCGGGTCGACGTCGGAGTTCTCGAGATCGATCAGCATGAGGTCGCCGGGCGGGCGGCGCGGATCGACCACTCCCTCGAGCAGGGGCCACCGAAGCACCATCCGTATCCCGGTCCGGATCGCGTCCTCGTTCGCGTCGAATAGCGATAGGTACCAGCCCTCGTTGCGGGCGTTGAAAACCATGCGCAGCAGGAACTGCCGGCCGTCTAGCTCGGTCTCCTGTTCGAAGTCCGAGAGCGTCGGGTCGATCGGTATCTCCTGGATCGTCATGAGCTCGATCCTGTGTTGCAGAACCGTTCGAAGATCCCGCCGATCTGGCACAGGAGGCTCGCGTTGTTCCGCGTGGAGCTGTCCGCGGGCATAGACGCTGGGCGAGCGGCCTGAGACCCTCGACGCCGCCGGCGCTGGGCGCGCGTTTCGAGCGGATCGGGGGAGTCAATGATCTCGGAATCGGCGAACGTGACCTGCACGAAATCCAGATTGAAGATCAGCGCTTTGGTCGTCTTGGAGTCTCGGTGGTTCGAGATCCCCTTGAGGATCATCCTCTCGTAGGCCCGCTGCGTCGTCTGTACCTGGAGCTCGAAGGCCCCGATTTTGATGTCGAGGAGCTCGTTGTACACGCCGAGCGCGCGGAGGAACGGTTCGTCGAACTGCAGCACGTTGGCCGAGGCCTCTTGGCTCACCGTGATGAGGGCGGACCGTCGCACGCTCCCGTTACCTCCCTGCGCTCCGTCCCGGGTGCGCGTGGCGGCCGGCAGGGGCAACGTGAGCGACCTGACGGCTCCGGCCTGACCCTCGGGCACGGATAGGGGGGTGTCGCTGACAACCACCTCGGCGCGCAGCGTGTCCCTGTTCTGTCGGACGTTGTCGGCGACGGCCGCGCCGGTCGCGACCTTCCTCTCGGTGACGGTGGACGTGGACTCGTTGTCCTCCCCGATCGTGGCGTCGAGCGAGATCACGCGGATCTGACCGTCGCGCTCATACATGATCTCCATCGTCATCCGGAAGCCGCCACTGCTAGCTGCCGAACGACGACCGCGTTCTGCCTCCGGACCACGGTGTCAACGGCGGCGGCGGTCGCGCGGGCAACGCCGGTTCCCTCACCCTGGACCCGCACCGTGATCTGCGTCCGGTTGTCGATGTTCTGGGCGGCGCGGCTCACGGCGGTGGCACCCTGGGTCAGGGCCCCCGCCGCGGTGCCTGCGATGGCGGTCGCGCCTCGGACGCCGGCGTTGACCGCCTGCCTCGCGCTGGGCAACTGCTGCCGGACGCTGGAGACTCCGGCGGCGAGCGCGGAGGTCGCGGCGGCGATGCGTCCGCCGATGAACCTGGCGATCGGGGCCACGACGCGCAGGATCGCCTGGAGCGCGCCTCGAGCTCGGGAAATGATGCCGTTCCACAGGGAGGAAAGGACGCGGGCTATCGGCGCGGTGATGGCGGTGATCGCCCGGGTGATCTGCGACGCGATGAACCCCGCGATCGCGCGCGCCAGCTGCAGCAGTGACCCGAGGAAGTTGCGCGCGGCCGCGACCGCAGGACCGAAGATCCCCGACAGGAACCTCCCGACCGCTGCAGCCCGCTCCTGGAGCCCAGCCCAGAACGACGCCGCGATCGCCGAAACGCGCGCGAACCCGTCCTGCAGGAACTTGACGAGCATCCGGGCGAAGCCGCCTATGACCGAGGGCCCACCACGGAACGCGGCGAGTAGATCCTCGACGATGAGGATGATCGCAACCACCGCGGCGACGATGAGCGCGAGCGCGATCAGCGGCACGATCATCGCGAGAGCGAACAGCGCCATACCCGAGGAGAAGATCACGCCGAGGGTGATCAACGTGGCCTTGAGGACCTGCGAGTCCCGGATCAGACGAACGAACGCGCCACCTAGGTTGGCCAGTCCGACGATCGCGCGCGTGAGGGCCGGCAGGAACGCCGAGGCCATGGTCGTTTTGATTCCGGTGAACGCGACATCGAAATCCGTGAGCGCATCCTGCGCGGCGGCGGACTGGCGAACGAAGTCCTCGCTCATCCCGCCACCGAGCTGGCGGAACCTCTCCTGCAGGCGCCGGACCCCCTCGGACCCGTCGGCGAACATGGGAAGCAGGCGCGCTCCGGATCGCCCCATGAGGATCTGCGATATCGCGACCCGTTCGGTTGCGTTGTCCAGGCCGCCGAGTCCGTCGGCCATCAGCAGCATGAGATCGTTGGCGCTTCGGAGCTCACCGTTCCCGTCGCGAACGTTGATCCCGAGCCGACGAAACGTCCGGGCGTACTGGGCGTTGCCCTGCCCCGCCTCGAACGCCGCCCGCTGCAGGCGCGTCAGGGAGGATTGCATCGCGCGCGCATCTACCCCGGCGCGCTCCGCGGCGAATCCCCAGGACTGCAGCTCTTGCGCCGTCAGCCCTACCTGTCTCGACGTCTTGTCGAGCTCATCGCCCATCGTGATCGTTTGGGTGATGAACGTCCGCATCCCGCGGATAAGGGCACTGCCGATCAGCACCGCTCCGAGCGTGCGGAGGTTACCGATCAGCCCGGAGACACCGGACGACGCGCGGTTGAGCTGCCGGCCGTCGACCTGGATCCGAAACCGGGCCAGTACATCGCGCAGGGCCACGGCTCACCGGTTCCGTGCTCGGATGGTAGCGAGCGCATCAGCACGAGCGAAGCAATCGAGGACTCGGCAGGTGTCGAGGACGTCCTCGAGCGACCAGTGCTCCTCGATTTCGATCCGGCTCGCGCTGATACGGGCGTCGGTCACTAGTCGCTCGAGGTCGTCGTCGACGTGTTCGGGGAAGTCGACGGTTTCTTGGTTTTCAACGCTTGGAATGTGGACGCGAGGAAGCCCGTTTCGGAAAAAAAACCGGCGTAGTTGTGCCTCAGGCACAGGCAGAACCAAGCGAACGACTCCTCGAGCTCACCGGCAAACAGGTTCTCCATTTGCCCCTCCATCGCCAGGAACTTGCCGCTGTCCGGAACGGTCTCCACGAGCGTGGTCGGCGCGAATTTCTCGACGAGGAAGTCGAAGTCGGCGTCGCTGAGATTCCGAAATAGGTCGCTGAACGCCGCCCCTACCGCGCTCAGCTTGACATCGCCGATGTCGAAGTTGCTGAGATCACCCTCGGGCGTGTCGCCGAGGATCGTGCCCAACGCCGGACCGATGATGCTCGAGATCCTGCGCGCCACCCTGCGGTTGTCTTTGTAGCCCATCTGCGTGAGCTGGTACCGGTACTTCCCGGCCTTTTCTGTCGTGATTTCTCTGCCCATCGTTCGTGCCCCTAGATGGTTGGTTGTTTGAGGATCTAGCCGGCGAGATCAGTTCCCGCCGTGGAATGCCTTGAGCTCGGCCGCGCGCAGCTTCCACTCGCGCATGGTCGCTTTCTTGCCCAGCGATACGTCTGGCTGTTTGGCGATCCAGCACTTCTCTGCGCGGAAGACCGCCCGGCCGTTGTTGTCCCGGATGAAGATCGCGCCGACGCCAGCTCCGTTCGGTGTCGAGATGTCGAGGTTGTGCAGGCTGCTCAACTGGTCGTTTGAATCCGACGTGTGCATGAGGATGATCATGATCGTGGCGCGGGCGTCGGCGTTGAAGATCCTCACGACCTCCCCGTCGGCCCCTACGACGTCCTCGAACGCGTCCGACTCCATGACGACAGACACGAACTCGTCCTCGCCGAAGCCGGCGATGATGAGGCCGGCGAACGTCACGGAGACGTTCTTGCCGTTGTGGTTCTTGAATCCCGGAGATGCCATCGCTCGCTCCTTAGACGGCCAGGCGGCCGATGATCTCTAGTGTTCGGATGCTGCCCGCGAGGGTTGCCTGGAACTCGACGCCGGGCAGGTTCCGAGCGGCCTTGTCGGCGACCGGAACGTCAGCGGCCCTCGGCGCGGTGGTCGTCGGTACCGGGTCGGCGGCGAGGACGTTGTTCACGATCCCCTCGTCGAGCTGCGCCTCGATTTCTCCGAGCGTGAGTGAGATCCCGTTGTCGGTGAAAGGCACCTTTTCCGAGTTGATCAACAGGGTGAAGATCCGCTCTTGAATGCGCGCCTTGAGCCAGTCGCGGCCGCGCACCACGTCGGTGAACTCGTTCGCCGCCACCTTCGTCACCCTCGTGACGTTGACCTCGTTGAGCACGTGGTAATGGGTCGCGAACTTGTTGGTCAGCTGCGCGAGCTCGTTCGCGGTCAAGCTGTCGACGGCGACGCCCGCAAGGGTCTTGTAGACCCAGTCGATCGACCCTGGGTCCTTCGGCAGGACCCGCCCGAACAACGCCGCGCCGGGGAAGTCGCCGTGGCCGGCTCGGGAGTAGAACGGGGTGGTCCGCGCGAACGACGACGCGACCAGCGTGGAGACGACGTCGGCCGATCCGGTCTTGGCAACGTCGGTGTCCATCGTGTGCGCGATGTAGAGGATCTCCTTCGACTCGGCAAAGGCGGCGATCGCGGTGATCTGATCGTGCGACTGGGCATCGGCGACGATGAGGCCGTACCAGTCCGGGTCCTCGTCGTAGATGGCGGCGAGGTCGGTGGCGAGGTCGATCCCGGGCTCGGCCGTGATGTCGTCGACCTCGAGATCGGCCGAGAGGTTGCCGAAGGTGTAGGGGAACCACGTCCCTGGCACGTCCTCGGAGACGTCGCAGAAGGTCGTGCTCGTCGCGTCGCTCGTGACGGCCGTGGACAGGGCGTCGATCGCCGTGTCGATGCCCGCGACGATGTCCGCGATCGAGTCCCCGTTCAGCACCTTGTAGAGCCAGGTCTGGCCACCGATCGTGCCGGTGTACTCCAAATCCTCGACCGTACTGATCGGGGTGATCCGGATCGTCTGCGTCGGAATCCCGAGACGCTTGGCGACCTTCACGTCCGGCGGCGAGTTCTCCTGAGCGAACACGGACCGCACCGCGAGGAACTCCTTGTCGGTCGTGAGGAACCCGTCAACGAGCATGTCGTCCTCGTCGGTGTACAGGCGCACCCTCTCCGGAAAGTTGGTGTGCGCTCCGACGATCAGCGGGCGGCCGAAGCCCTTTCGGCTGGGCTGCCGGGTCGCGGAAGTGATCTCCACCGAGATGATTGAATCGAGACTCACGGGAGCACCTCCTTGTCGAGCTGTAGCGCGTCGGCGATCGGCCCCGCGGCATCCTTGAGCTTGTTAGACGTCAGCTCGAGGGACGTGATGTATCCGGTGGATTCGACCTGCTGCTCGTCGGCGGCTTGAAACCTGAGATCGACGGAGGCGAGCGAATACTTTCGCGATCCGCGGATGTCCGGGAGATCGACCACGGAGAGGATCTCGCCGAATCCCAGGCCGAAGCCCTGTAGGGTGGCGACAGACTCGGGCCCGGACGCTTTGGTCCGGAGGGTCTCGAGGTACTGGCGGGCGCTCTTGTCCAGCCTCTGGCTGTTCGACTGGACCCGGCAGGAGATCGTCACCTCACGGTTCCCGACCACGTATTGCTCGATCTCCTCGCCCGGAGGATTGCCCGGTTCGAAGCTTCGCCGGACCTCGTCCTCGCCGACGCCTACCGCCGCGAGCACGTTCAGGAGCCCCCAGGGGGTAGTGACCATCGGCCGTGGCTGATCCTGCCAGAACACAGGGATCCCCATCTGATCGGAAGCCCACGCCGGGAGGCCGTCCTGGATGCCAGTCCAGTCCATCAGTTGACCTCGTGCTTGATCGAGCCGATGAGCTGGCCCGTCTCGTCGAGGGCCCTGCTGTCGCCCTGCTCCGCGGCCGTCTCCGGGTCGAGCGCGGGCGGGATTCCCGCGGACATGCGACCGCGCATCGATTCGGCGAAGCCCTCTCCCATGGCGTTGAGGACCTGGCGCTCAGTCGCGCGTCCGGTGAACACGAGCTCCGCCGCGCGGATCATTTCCCGACGGATCCCGTTGTCCTCCTCGGTGACCCACGCACGGACGATCGATCGCTCCGGCAGGTCCATCGAGCCGAACTCATGCAGGATCGCAAGGTCGAGCACGGTGAGGTCGCCAACGCCGTGAGGTTGCTCGCCCTCGGACTCATGGATCCCAACGGTGAGCTCGAGGCCGCCGATCTCACGCGCGGCGCGGACCGTCCGGTTGTAGCCCCGATCTGTGACCGTGACCGCCATCAGTCGAGCACCAGTGTTGCGCTGCGTCCGACGAGCTTCTGGAGCACCTCCAGGCGCACGCTGTACACCGTGGCCCCGTCTTCGTTGACGAGCTTGGCATCCTGACCGAAGGGGCCGATCGCGAGGATGTGAGCCGCGGTGAGCTCCTGGCCTTCCTGAGCTTCCGTCGTCCAGACGCCGGCGTCGATCTGGGTCTCCGCCTTGTCTAGCGCTTGCTGGACGAGGACGTCGGAGACCTCGTCGGAGGTCCCGAACTCCGGGTGATTCGCCCGAAAGGCAGCGATGTCGACAGGGAAACCCATGATCAGTCCGTGGAGGCCCCCGCGTTGGCGGCCGCGAGCTCTGCCTCGAGCTCGGCGATCCGGGTGGCGTTGTGCTCCGCGAGCTCGGCCGAGGCGGCGGCGCGGGCGCGGGCGTCCGCAGCCTCGCCGGCGGCCTGCCTGGTTTGCTCACGGGCGTCGGCGATCGCGGTCTTGGCCTTCTCGCGGACCGCGTTCAGGAGATGGTTGCCCTCGCGCTGGCCAGTGCGAGGCCCGGTGATGACCCCGTCCTTGCTCATCCGATGCTTCCAGCCGCCCAGCCGGTAGAGCGCGTCGAAGTACCAGCGCGGGACCGACAGCATCTTCCCTGGCAGGAGCCGGCGCCGATCGCCGAAACGCTCCGACTCCTTGCACCCGGCCGCCGCCGCCGCGCGCGGGCGGAGGACCTGCGAAGGCTTCCCCCTCCCGCCCTTGAACAGGACGAGGAGCGGGAGATTGAACAGCCGAGGCGCTGTGTTTTTGATGGTGACCGTTTCCATTTGTGCCCTTTGGTTCTGTGGTCAGTTCTCGTGATCAGCCCGATGTAGATCAGTCGAGGTTCTCGATGTAGAGGCCGCTGACGGGCCGCTTCCAGGTGACGCCAGCGAAGGCGGCGCGCGCGTTGATGACGCGCTCGTAGTTCCGGATCTGCGGCGCGAGCTCCTCGTACGGGATCGGGATGTCGACCCGGACCACCCGGGGATCGGCCGCGTAGCAGATTCCCTGCGGATCGTCGGAGACCCCGGTGTCGGCCCCGGTCGCGTCGTCGAGCGCGATCCACCGGTCGATCCGATTGATCATCCGGCTGTTAGCGAGGAACCACGTCTTGACGCTCATGTCCGACCCACTGCTGCGCTGCAGGGTGGCGAGCCGGCCCTCGAAGGCGGTCGGGAGGATCAGCCGGTCGAGCGTGTGGTTGTCTCGGGAGTTCGCGATCGCTGCCTGCTCGATCTGCGCGAGGTCGTCGACGATCTCGTCGGCGGTGGCGGTGAGCCACTCCCCGTTCGTCAACGTGACGATCGGGACGTCCGGGTTATTGAAGAATCCGAAGAGTCCTCGCGAAGCGTCCCCTACCCGGGTGAGCTGGTCGAGCTTGCGCGCCATGATCTCCGCGGTCGCGTCGGCCTTGTCCCGCGAGAGAGGAACGCCAGAGAAGGCGGCGTGCTCCATCTCGTCGATCGTCCACCCGTACGCGGCCTTGACCGGCACCACCTTGAACGGGAACTCCTCGAGATTCACCTCGGCGCGCGGCGCGTCGTCTCCACCGAGATGGCCGACCTCCGCTTCGCCTCGGATGTCCATCTGGCGATAGATCCACGTGCGGGCTCCGCGCGGGACCTCGTTGACCATCGGCACGAACTCCAAGGCGCGGAGCGCCTCGTAGAGCACCTTCTGGATGTCGCGAGAGACGAACACAAGATCGCGCGCGAGGAACGACGTAGCGTTCGCATCGCCGCGCATCCTGGCGCAGAGCTCGGCGTCGTGCCGGATGAACTGCTCCATTCGGGAGACGCGTCGGCCGATCGCGGCGATGTGCTCCCTGCTGTCGACGCGGTAGGCGTAGCCGTCAATGAATTCGGTGGTCATGGTTCGGTTCCTTGTTCCGGTTCGGCGTCGTCGATCAGGGTGATCAGAGGTTGAGCTCGAGGATTCCCAGCGCTCCCGCGCCGCCGCTGGACACGAGCTCGCCTCGGGAGAAGGCGACGCAGTCTCCGCCGTCAGTGTCGCCGACGCGAACGGCTCCGAGCTTCTCGTTGCCGGCCGCGACCACCCGAACGAGCGGCCGATCGCCGGCCGAGAACGCGTTCTCGACGACCACGTAGAGTCGGCCCTCGCGGCGAACGGGCATCTCGTCCTCGTCCTCGTAGTTCTCGTTGTCGTTGGCCGAGAAGTCGCGCCGGTCCTTGTGGGTCCGGACCGAGAACCCGAGGACGTTCCCGCCCTCGAGAGTGACGCTTGAGCTCGTGCCGATCGTCAGAAATCCTCCGGTCCCGGACTGCGCCTCGAGATCCACTTGGAGGATGAACGACGCGAAAAGGGCCGTAGTCAGGGTGACGTTGCCAGCATCCGCCAGCGCGATCACCTCGGTCTGCTCGACGCCGTTCTCGTCCTTGAACTTGACCGTGACGTCGGTCGCGTCCCAATCCCCGTTGGAGTCGAAGACGAGATCGATCTTGGCGGGAGGCTCGATCCTGCCTTGCCCGATCGTGCCGTCGAACGCGGCGCCCGTGTAGCTCACCGGCGCCGCCACGCTAGCGACGGACAGCTTGAGCGAGTCAGGATCGGCGAGCACAGCCGGCGGGAGGCGCGCGGTCTTGGCTCCTCCGGTTCCGCGCACGACGAGCAGGCCGGGCTCGATGCCTAGCGCCTCCTCGACCACGACCCCGATGTCGTCCTTGAAGCCCGAATCCGCGGGCATGCCCGGGAACGCGCGGTCTGGATTCTGCTGATAAACGGTCTGCGACATGGTTTCGTCCTCGGAAGGTTGCGCTCAGTGACGTGACGTGTGGACCGGTTCAGCCGGCGGGGCGTGCCTTGTAGCGCTCGTGCACGTCGGGGCCGTGCTTGTATCCGGTGGCGTCGACGCGACTGGCGGGCAGCTCGCCTGGGATGGCCGCGGGAGAGGTCGGCGGTGCGGCCGGGAATGCGTCGCCTCGAGCCTGCACGAGCGGCGAGGTGGCGGAGCCGTGGCGCACGGCGGCCTCGTAGAAGATCTTCACCGCCTCGTCGGTGCGACCCTTGAGCTTCAGGCTGGGATCGTCCTTCGCGACGACGAGCTCCCGGATCGCGCGCTCCGTGAGTCCGTCGAGCTTGACGTCGTCGCCGAGGAGGGTCCTCGCCGAGCCGAAGAGGTTGGTCCGCTCGCCGACAAGCGCGTCGACGCGCTTGGGATCGACGGCGACGGCGAGCTGTGTCTTGAGCTCGGCCTTCTCGGAGGTCGCGACCTGCAGCTCCGCGGTCAACGTGTCGACGCGGACCTCGGCCTCGTCGGCTCGCTTGGTTGCGGCCTCGAGAGCCTGCCTATGCTTCTCGTCGACTCGGGTCCGAGCTTGCTGCCAGGCAGGCGTGCCCAGTACGTACTGGTGGCCCTCGATTGTCACGTTCTGATCCATTGCGTCGCTCCTGTGTTCGGCCCTCGGCTCCTGGGGCGGCGCCGGATCGTTCGGTTGAATCTGGAATGCGACGTCGGTGATATCGCCGATCGCGTCGAGCCGAAGCCGTGTGCCTCGGCCTGCTCGAGCTCGGCCTTCCTCGACCAGCCCGACGTGGTTGTACTTCCGCCGGCGCTGCACGACGTCGTACCCCCGGCCGTCGTGGCGGCCTGGCGTCGGGTCGATCATCACTTGGTAGCCCGCGCTGATTTCGGGGAGCTCGCCGGCGTCAACCCTAGCAATCGCCTCGGCGTCCTTGATCACCAAATCAGCGTGGATGAACTGGCCGTCGAACCTCGGAGCGCCGCTCACGTGGCCTACCGAGTCGGTCTTGTGCGTCTCCGGGGAGACGAGTCGGCTCCCGCCCTCCGGATGGCCGATGGTGACGTCTGCGTCCTGCAGCGTCTGCAGCGACTCCAGGTTGCCGAGCTCCTCCTTCGGCACCAGCTCGCGGGAGACAGTGCCGTCGGCGCGGCGGTATTCGAGGATCCCCGTCTTGGCGATCGTCGCCTGGATACGGACCCCGCCGCCGGGGGTGCGGACCGCCGACGATAGACGCCCTATGTCCGACCGGATCGCCGGCGTCCACCCTTGCGGGACCGGCAGTTCGTCAAGTCGGGTCAGGCCAGCGCTCACGCCGCCACGATGTGTGACCCCGGAGAGCTAGGCTAGGGTTTTCCTGATAGCAGGAGATATCCAGGATCTCGTTGCTAGGCGGGGTCCCCCAGCGCTACGGGCACGTGCGCGCGCATGCGAGGGATGACGAGGCTCCCGTCGACAGTGCACGCCGACAGGATCTTCCGGATGGCCCCCGCCCGCGAGAGGACTTCCAGGTGGTTGCGCCCGCGACGCGTGACCAGTTCGTCGAGCATGGCGACCATGCCGTCGTCGAGCCGGACAAACACCTTGTCCGACAACTTCTCCCAGGCGTGGCTCACTCGTCGCGGTCCGGGTTCCCGCCGTCGCTGAACCCGGGCAGGCCTTCCGGCGCACCGGCGCCCTGGCCGGACTGCGGGTCAGGGTTGGGACCGGGCGGCGCTGGCGGGGGTGCGCCGGGAACACCGACCACCGGCGGTGGCTTGCGTTCGGGCGCGAAGTCCTCGGGACCGAGGAGCTCCGCCGCGTCCTCCGGAGTGTACCGGTGGACTACCGTCAGGATAGACATCCCGCTCTCGCGGGAGATCTTCCCCGTGTTGACTTGCTCGAGGACCTCGAGCACCGACGCGGCGCGCGGGCCGAGGGTTCCGAGCTCGGCGTTGTCCTTCGGCGGCTGGTTGACGAGCTCCTCGCGGCGTTTGATCCGCGAGGCCAGCTCCTTCGTGTCGAGGATCACGTCGCTCCGTCCATCGGGGCCGTAGCGCGCGGCCGCGACCTCCGCGGAGTACACGCCCATTTTGATGTTCAACGCGTCCGCCTCGGCGTCGAGCTTCCGAACCTCAGCGGCCTCCTTCTGGCTCGGCACGCGCAACGGGCGGTAGACGATCCGCCAACCATCCGGAGGCGATCCTCCGACCGGGCCGTCCTTCGCCAGGAGGATCACCTCCGCGATCCTCGCGTGCCGCGGCTTCAGGACGTGCGTTCGCCACGCCTCGAGCTCGGCCGACCAAACCTCCTGATCGCCCTCGGGAGTGCCCAGGCCGGCCGGGCTCTGGCCCATGAAGATCGCGACCGGCTGATCGGCAGCCGCTGCAACGCGGAGCGTGCTCTTGTCGAGCAGACCGTCGATCCCCGCGATCGGTTGCGTGACGTTGATGAAATCCTCGTCGGTGTCGAGCACCATCGCGCGACCGCGCGACCGCGTCGCCTCCATCATGTCGAGCCTGTTCTTGAGCTGCTCTGTTCGCTTGCCGGCGAGCATGGCCCACAGGTGTTTGATCTTGTAGACCGCTTGGCTGATGCGCCCGAGGATCGAAGACTTCGCGGCGTAGTCCTCACCGAGTTGCTTGAGCGGCGTCCACGCGCGCTCCAGGACGGAGTCGTCCCATCCGATGAGCTCGATCCTGCGTGTATCCGTCGTCGGCTGTCCTGGCCAGACAACGATCCTCGACTCGTGGACGAGGACTCCGCGGCCGACGGTCACGTTGAGGCGATCGCGGATGCCGAAGCGCGCGAGCATCCGGTTGGTAAATCCGAAGCCGGCCGCGCCCGAGATGATCTGCGGCCTCAGCCGGTACGTCCGCGGCTCCCGGAACTTCGGATGCTCGGGGTCTTGGTAGTAGGTCTCGATCTCCACGTCGCGGCGGTCGAACGTGTGGAGGAATCGAACCGACCTGATCCTGTCCTTTGCGAGCGGCAGCTTCGGATCGCGGCCGTCGTCTGCTCCCATCCACGTCACAGCGCCACCGAACGCACGCCCCCAGTAGGACCCGTCGGTCATGTGCTTGACCACGGACAGGCGCTCCTCCTCTTTCTCGTAGGGCTCCCGTAGCTCGGCCGAAGCCAACGGATCGCCGGCTATCTGAAGATCCCAGCCGGCCCTGATCGAGTCCTTCGGCTTGTTCTCCACGATCGCCGCTGCGAAGTGTTCCTGCACGTACAGGGACTCGAGGGTGACGTCGTCGATCGTCCCGCGGCGGCGGAACTCAGTGAACGCGGAGGGGTCCTTCTCCCCGCCCATGCCGAGGACGACGTTCTCCCACTCGTCGGCCCGGATTTCGAAGTCGCTAGTGTGTAGATCGGCGACGTCGCCCATAGATTTTCCCTATCTTGGCCATGGCCTCTTCCATCGTGGTGCGGGCATCGCCAGCTAAAAGTTGCCAGGCCAGCGAGATCCCGTCAACGATGTCGTCGTGGGCGGCCTCCGGGAACCCGTCGCACTCGTCGATCAGGGTGTTCGTCCAGTCGGCCTGTTTCACGTACACCTCGTGGCGCTCGACCAGCGGCGACCACGCCTTCGCGTGCACCCACTTGGCCACGCCCTTACCACCGTGCCCGCGGATCACTCCCTCCGCGCTGCCGACGATCTCGACGTTGAATTCGTTGAGGTAGGCGGCCGTCATCTCAGCGTCAAAGACTCCGGCCCCGCCGGTGTCTTGCCAGATCCCGATCGTGACGTGGGTCCCATCATCGACGGCCGTCTCGCGCTGCGCCTCGAGCACGACGGCCGGCCGATCTCGCAGGGAGACGAGGTCGTCGATATACAGGCCCCCTCCCTCGAGCAGATTGACCCTGACCCCGCGCGTCCAGTCGGGATCGGGATTCTTATCGTGGATTGCGGTCGCGCCCTTATCCCAGCAACGGACGGTCGCGACGATCTTCTCCGGCGCGGAGTTGACGACGCGGAAATCCTCCCGACGAAAGCACAGCCCCGCGGAGGGACGCACCTTCCAGTTACCTCCGCGCGTTGGATCTCCGAGGAGCCGAAGGCGATCAACGCGTGAGAGGGCCTTGAGCTTGGCGCGATAGGCCGGGTCGGCGTCGGTCAAGATCTTGTTGTCGGCGAGCCGAGACGCGATGAACGTGAGACTCGCAGGCTCGCAGTCCGGCCCGTGCTCCGCGATCGCCGCCTCCCTCGAGCTGTGCCACCGAATCTCGTCGCCGACGCGCACGAGCCACCGAAGGACGCCGCTCCGCGAGAGGATCGGATAGCCGTCGGCGGCGATCCACCACGCGACCAGCTCCGCGACGAACGTGTCCGGCAGTGGGTTGCAGGTCGCTCGCAGGTAGGGCCTCCCCGTCATGCTCCGGAGGCGCCCGTACAGGTACCAAAACTGCACCTTGGAGAAGTGCGTAGATTCGTCGAAGCCGACGAGGAAATACTGCCGGCCGGAATGGGCGTAGCGGTCGTCGTCGCGGAGCAGATGCCGGAGCTCGAGGCGCGCTGTTCCGACCATGACGAGCTCGCCGTCCTCGCGCTCCTCGTAGCCGGGGAAGATCCAGTCAAGCCCTGGCGAGCGCCGCGCCCGACCGCCGAGCTCGCGGAACATTTTGTTGCTCTCGTCCCATAGGCCGCCCCCACCGACGAGCTCGGGAGCCGTGCGGCGGAAGATGACCGCGCGTAGGCCGTTGGGAAGGCACCACCGCCCAGCGATCAGGACCGCCCACTTGATGAACTCGAAGAGCAGGCTCCAGGACTTCCCACCGCCCGCGGAGCCACCGAAGAAGGCGATGTCGGCGACGCAGTCGGCCATCGTGGTCTGAGGCCCGACTTGCGGCGCCGGTGGCGCGAGCTCCTCCTGTTCGACGTCGCCCGACCCCGCGGCGCTCGCGGCCACGAGCCGAGCGTTGCCCCGGAGCTTCGACGCGCGGACCATCAACGTCGCATCGTTGCCCTTGTACCCAGCGAAGCGCGCCGACTCGAGCCCGCTCATCCCTTGCCGAAGGCCAGCAAAGAACCCCCGCTGAAGGTTGGTGAGGCCGTCCGGCCCTACTTCAGGCATTGCGCACTGGGTAGAGCCGGACCACTGGCGCTCCGGTGGCGCCTTTCTGGCGCTCCGGTGGCGCCGTCACCGCCGGCACCTCGGCAATCGGGGCGCTCTTGCCGCGCTTCCGCTCGTCGTACACCTCGGGACGGAGGTGTTTCAACCGCCACGCCGCCGCGCGCCAGTCGCCCTTATCGGCCGCCGTCTTGATCGTCGTCAGGTCGGCGAGCTCGGCCTTCGCCGACGCCTTCGCGACCGCGACCGCGAAGCGCGCATACGCGGCGTCGCGCTTGCGCCGGCTCTCGCCTCGCTTGACCCAATCGCGGACCGTCGAGGCGCCGACGCCGGCGAGCGCGGCCGCCGAGGTCCTCGACATGCCAGCCCCGACCGCGTTGACGATCGTCCGGTGAATCGTCGGCGACAGCTTCGTAGGCCTCACGCTCGAGCTCCTCTCACCATCAATCAGCCTAGCACCCTGCGACGGTGCGCCATCGTGGCAGAGACAACCTGGCGCGCTTCGCGACAGGCCGTCACGGCGGGAGCTCGAGGGCTGGAGCCCAGCGGTCCGCTGTACGCTGGCACGACCGATGCAGTGGGGGGAGAGCATGACCGACACCGAGACGATCACCACCACATACACCACCACGGGCAGCGTCCGTGGGACCTGCGGACATGCCCATCGGACCCATCGCGCTGCTGATGCCTGCCGGATGCGCGACGTACGCGCCTGCCGGAAAGTCCGGGGTTACTCGGATCGAGTGGTCGTGCGCAGCACTCCGGTTTGCGTCGGTGACCGAGTCGAGGCCGGGTACACGCCAGAGGACTACGACACCGGGACCGTCGTATCGGTCGGCAGCGGCGGCCGAGTGCACGTCGCCTGGTCCAATGGCGACAGCACGGACGAAGACAGCTGCGCGCTCGGGGTGGCGTCATGAGCAGGGAGCCCATCGCCGACCTGCTGTCCGACCTCGCGACGGACGACGAGCTCGAGATCCGGCGACTAGCAACCAAGTGCCGCGTCCTCACTGCGTGCGTGGCCATCGCCAAGGGCACGCCGGTGCGCGAGGCTACCGATGGCATGACGCTCGCGGAAGTACAGGCAGTGGCTAACCGGTTCGCGCAGGAGGCGTCGTCGTGAGCAGCAAAGCAGCGATGGCCTGGTTTCGCGGAGTAGAGAAGGACCTGTCGCCTGAGGAGGAGCGCGGGATTCTGTACGGGATGACCGAGCCGGGAGCCCCCGCCGTAGCAGCCGCTGCGATGGCCATGCTCGAGCGGTGCGGCCTCAACCGCGGCGAGCTCATCTCGGTCCGGACCGTCATCGTGGCGGCGATGCAGCGGCAGGGAGAAGGCCCGGAATGAGCGACGTCGACCACTGCGACAACTGCGGCGAGGAGGAGCCTTGCGACTGGATCGCATGCGCCAACTGTAGCCGACGATTTAGCCGGACCTGCGGAGGCGAGGTCGTGCGCGAGGGCAACCTATGCGGAGCCTGCGCGGATGCCAACCGGGAGAGGAGCGGTGACAATCATGGCTGAGCGCGTCGCCATAGTCGGGGCGCGGGACGCCGACGACCGCACCCTCGCCGCGGTGCGTGCGTACGTCGCCGCGCTCCCGGATGGCACCGTGGTCATCAGCGGCGGGGCGACGGGCGTGGACCAGGTCGCCGCTCGCGCTGCGACTGAACGCGGGCTCGAGGTGGCCGAGTACACCTGCAACTGGGCCGCCCACGAGCTCCGCGGGCTCGTCGGGCACGACGGCAACTGGTGCAGCCCGCCTTTCTTCCGGAACACGATCCTCGCCATAGCGTGCACCCGGATGGTCGCCTTCGTCCGCGACAGCAGGGGCGGGACCTGGGACTCGGTGAGGCAGGCCAAGCGCTTCGGCCGGCCGTGTGATGTGCGGCGTGACTGACCTCGACATCGAACTGTTTCCCTGCTCCGGAGGCATGGCCGAGGGATTCCGCCGGGCGGGCATCCGGTTCGGGCTGGCGGTGGACAAGGACCCCAACGCGGTCGAGTCGTCGGTCAGGCGATGCCGCCGGGTCTCGCGGAGGCAGTGGCGCGGTCGATCGCCGCGTGGCTCGAGAGGCCGCGGGAAAGTTGACCGCTTCGTGACCGCCGCGCGATACCGGAGCTGGAAAAGTTGAGGGCCCCCGACCAGCCACGAAGCGGGGACCCTCGAGCAAACCTGAGAAGGAGGATTGCCGTAGACGCCAACCGTAGCACACGCGGAGAACGCCGCCTCCGCCGTCGACGTGGGTGCTCGAGCCCGGCCCAACCCGCTCGAGCGCCGACGTCGGCCGCACTGGCCAGAGAAGGAGAATCATGGACACAGACAACACAGACCCGACCGTCGGCGAGGCCCGGTGCCCCCTGCACATGCGCCCCCTCGACTCTACCGACCGTTGCGAACAGTGCACCCTGGAGCGGGCGGCGGCCGCGGCCCTCGACCGGTCGCTCGAGCGGCCCGAGGCGAGGCGCCGGAGCGATGCTCATATCCACACGCCGAGCCCGGGAGACACCGACTACATCGGAGGTCCGACCGTCGTCGACGACCAGCCCATCCCGTACCGACCGAGCGACCGCTACGAGCTCGAGCGACGCGCGGGTGCGTCATGAGCTCGACTCGCGAGTTGCTTATGGAGGCCCTCGGTCTTGGCGCGACGTGTCGCGAGTTTTGCACTCATTGCGACTGGGTGTTCGACCCCGGAGAGGAGGTCACGGAAGACAGATGCCCCCAGTGTGACAGCGTCGGGACGATGTCCGGGGTCTATGGAGATCCCAGCAATCGCGAGCGGGAGAACGATGTCGTCGACCGTTTGTTAGGACGCCTCGCCATGAGCCAGCCCCCCCCGTGGCTCACCGAAGGGGCCCGCGTCCTCGTGAAGCGCGGCGGCTCGGAGACAGCGCGAGCGACGGTCCTGTATGTGGGCCAGCTCGACGGCCTCGTATCGGTAGAGCTGTCGGACGGAACACGCGGGCTGTTTGCTTGGGATGACGTCGTCAACGCGACCGCGACACCCATGGTATCGACGCACACCGTCAGCCTGCTCCGTCGGCTAAGCCAGTGGCTCCGCGACGACGGAGACAACATGCTCGCGCTCCACGCGATGGACCACGACGGCATGATCGTCGCGACGATCTCATGGGGAGGGTTCGATCCCGAGAGCGGCGCTCCCCGCTACCACGCGATCGGCGGCGGCGCGAATGCCGCGGAGGCGTTCTCCGAGGCCCTCGGGATCTCCGGCTACGTCTGGATGCGGGACCGCCAGCGGGCTCCGTTCGTCGACCTCGCCAAGGCGGAGGCGGAGGTCGAGCGGGGCGGCTGAAAGGTGCGGGAGACCACCTCCTCGTCCTCCTTTGGCCAACGACAAGGACGGCTCAACGGTGGCGACCGGCTGCAAACGGAGCGCTAAACCCGAACGCCCGGCTCCCGCGCGCCCATCTTACCACCACTGCGCGGACAGCATCACCACGCTGAGGAGGAGCAGCCGCGTGTGCGCCACGAATGTCGTCAAAGCGCGGCGCGCTGCCGACGCCGTCGAGTGCAGCTCCGGTGACGTCGACGCCGCGCACCATCTCGCCGATGTGACAGCCGCGCCTCGAGCACGCGAACCCTCGCCTCCCATGACTCGCACCCTGGATCCGACCACGACACGGCCGCCGCCTTGTCCTCGAGCTCCCGGACTCGCGCAACGAGCTCGAGCGCTGGGTCCATTTTCGCGATACCGATTCTCGCGGCGAGCTCCGAGGCGTCCGAATGGTCGAGGCCTAGCGCGTCGCAGGCGTCGAGACGCTCCCGCTCGAGCTCCTCGACCCTCGCCTCGAGCTCGCGGACCGCCTGCGCATGGTCACACACTGGACAGGAGCTGGCCGCGGCCGTCCGCTCCGCTCTGGATTCGGCCGCTCGCAGGGAGGCGAGCCTAGCGGCCACTTGCTCGAGCGTCATCGGGGCCGTTAGGCGCGCGAACTCCTCCGCCATGCGCGCCTTGCGGGCGTCGGCGAGCAGCGCCGGCTCGTCGACGCCGACGCGCGAGGTCCGCTCGAGCTCGAGGAGCAGCTCGGCTGGTCGCCGCGCGAGGAGGGCGGCGAGCTCCTCGACCTCGGGGCGCTCCGCCGCGTGGCCGATGCAGTAGAGACCGGCGGCCGCGTCCTCGTCACACGAGGGAATCCGGCACGGCTCGAGGACATCCTCGCCTGCGAGGGCGGCGAGGTCCCCGGCCAGTCGTTCGCGCGACTCGTCGAAGTCGGTCATTCCCAAGATGGCGTCGCCGGTCATCGGCGTGTCATCGGTCATCGGCGTCTCCTCGGCGGGCGTCATCGCGTGCGCCCGCCGCCACGGCATGAGCGAGAGCGGCCTCGAGCGAGGATGCAGCCACGCTGAAAAACCCCACCGGCGTGGTCGGGTACCACTGAATCACCCAAAGCTCACCGAGCTCAATGGCGCGGCCCTTCTCCTCGTCGCCAATGTCGGGACCGGCGGCCCCGTAAAAGCTGGCGAGGTGCCCCTCCACCGTCTCGTAGTTCACGGCGTGCGGGTTGTGCTCGATGCTCAGGTTGATGTGTCTCGGCAGCTGCAGCTGCCCCTCGGCTTCAGTCATTCGATTCTCCAGTCGTCGCGGCTCGAGCCACGACAGAAAAAGGGATGCGAGGTGCCGGAGCTTTTACCTGCGGCCGTGGCCGCGGGCTGACCACACGAGGGCTACCCCGCACGGGACCGTTCCGTGGTGGCCGCCTCGCGCGGCCCGATGTCAGCCTAACCTATGTCGTGCTCCTCGCGGAGCTGGCGCGCGCGCTCCTCTGCTTGCTCGGCAATCGCCTCGAGAAAAGCCACGCTCGTCTCCGCACCGACGCTCGAGCTCATAAACTCATGGGCGTCAACCGCCTCGAGCACTCCCTCGGCCGCCGTCTCAATCTCGTTTTCGTCTGGGTCCATCGTCTCTCCTCCTCGTTGCTGCTCCTGTCGGAGCGGAATCGTTTGCAGGCGACGGTCCGGCTCACGCTGGCGCCTCGAATGCGAAGGTCTGCTGCTCGGTCGCTCCGTGCAGTCGCGCCGCCGCAACCCCGGCGTGGCCGGCATCGAGCTCGATGGACAGCGACCGGAAGCCCTCGGCATGGGCTGCTAGCGCGGTGCTGCCGGACCCTGCGAACGGGTCGAGCACGAGCCCGCCAGGCGGCGTGATGAGCCGGCATAGCCAGCGCATGAGCGCTATCGGCTTGACGGTCGGGTGGAGGTTTCGGCGTTCGCCGGCCTTGCCGCTTAGCCCGGCTTCGCGTTCGGAGCGGGACGCCTTCGCCGTATAGAAAAATCGGGAGGCGCCGCCGATTCCATCGTACCCAACGCGCGGGATCTGCCTGCCGGGCGTGCCACCGACATAACCCCCCGTTTGCCAGCCGCCCAACCCGCCCGATACTCCGCGCGACTCACCCGACTGCGCATCGAGCATCGCCACCGCGCACCCGGCATCGTGCCCGCCATCGGGGCAGGCGCAGCCGAGGACTACGTTGGCAGGCCAGCGGCCCGCGGTCTCAGCGCCGCGGTAGTTGGACACGTTGACCGGTGCGACGCTGGCGGGCGTTGAGCCATCGTTCCCAGCGGGCTCGTTGAACCGCCTTTCGCTCCCCACCCGACACCCGTCGATGTTGATCGCACCAGTCCCATGCTCGAGCACGTTGGCCGCCACCGTCCCGCCGAGAGGTTTGCGCGCGAGCAGGATGGGCTCCCAGGCGGGCTTGAGCGCGGTGCCCCAGCCGTCCCATAGGAGGGCGGCCTCAGTCGCGGGCCCCGTGACGTCCCCAGGCTGCCCCGCATAATCGCCATAGGCACTGGTGCCAACGCCCGGCGTGCGCTGCTGCTGCTGCGAGAATCCGACAACCGGCCGCTCGGCCCCGGCCGCCTTATCGATCGCCTTGCTCACGTCGAACGACTTCGGGAATCCGCTGCCATAGAGCCACATCAGGCAGTCCCGCAGTACCCCCCCGGCATCCTCGAGCGCGCAAGCGGGCCGGTGATAGAGCCGAGGACTACCGCACGCTACGAGGTGCGCGCCCGGCTTGGCCACGCGGTAGAGCTCGACCCAAGTCGCCGGGTCCGGGAGCGCCTTGTCCCACTCGCGGCCCATGAATCCGAGCCCATAGGGTGGGTCGGTCACGATGGCATCAATGCTCGCCGCGGGCAGCTCGGGCATGACCGCGAGGTTGTCGCCGCAGAGGATGCGGTGGCCGTCACGTGAGAAGACCTCGCTCACGACGTGACCCATCCCTCGACCTGCGTCCGTGGGTCGCAGGTGACGATGCCTGATGGCTTGAATTCACTCGATTCCATACCGGATTCTCCTCGTTTTCTACAGGTTCCAGCAACAGCGGAAACCACAACCTTATCCT
>SDBT01002676.1_pt1 | contig 31287 bp, 43 predicted proteins | sample 2277101 | NCBI WGS metagenome assembly SDBT01 (sample SAMN10404973, study PRJNA504765) | marine sediment metagenome | isolation source: marine sediment core GS10_PC15, 103 cmbsf | place: Arctic Ocean: Southern Knipovich Ridge | collected 2010 | reverse complement strand
GTATCAGATAGCAAAGCGTGAACAGACTCTAAGACATGCGCGAGAGGTTGTGCGCTGGGACGATATGTCGCTTGAGTTCTACAAGGATACAACCTTTGTCCAGTGGCAGGGCGTTATGAAGTCTCTTGCTGCAATGGAGCGTGCGCTACAGTTCTGGATTGGTGACGCGCTAAACTTTGGCGAACGGAAATACGGCGACATTTCCTCACAGGCAGTCGACGAACAACAAGCGCGCACCTGGACTAACTATGCCTGGGTTGCAAGGGCTGTTGAAGTATCACGACGTCGTGATACTCTGAGTTATTCACATCATGCCGCCGTCGCATCTCTTGATGCTGACAAGCAGTCAGACGTGTTAAGTACGGCGGCGGTGTATAATTGGGCTGTGAAGGATACACGTATGGAAGTTCAACGAGTCAAAGGCAACGCGCCGCCGCCGAAGCCGCGCGAGTGGACGGGGGGTATAGTGCGGGGGATTGAGCCTGTGAGAAACAACGGACGCATTGAGGGGTATGACATAACGGTGTGGTTTGCTGAAAAGCCGTTTGATGATTTCCCCGACGCCGTCACGCTTATCGAGGCGCGTGAGGAGGTGGGGGCGGAATGACGTTGACGTTCGGATCGTTATTCAGCGGAATAGGCGGATTCGATCTTGGCTTTGAGCGCGCGGGCATGGCGTGTCAGTGGCAAGTAGAGATTGACGATTATTGCAATCGTGTCTTGGCTAAACATTGGCCGGACGTTCGGAGGTATAAAGATGCCAGAGAAGTCGGAAAGCACAACCTCAAAGCAGTTGACGTTATTTGCGGGGGGTTCCCCTGTCAAGACATTAGTCACGCAGGAAAGCAAGCCGGAATCACAGACGACACCCGCTCAGGACTCTGGTCAGAATACTATAGAATCATTTGCGAACTACGACCCCGATACGTTGTCGTGGAAAACGTCACAGCACTCCTTGTTCGGGGGATGGGGCGAGTTCTCGGAGACTTGGCAGAGGGCGGGTATGATGCAGAATGGCAAAGCCTACCGGCTGCGGCCTTTAGTGCCCCGCATATTAGGGACAGGCTCTTTATACTTGCTCACACCAATAACGCTAGATGCTACCCTGTCAACTTCATTGAGGACGGGTTACAAGCGACGCCACAGCTATGGGAGTCTTTCAGAACAACTGATAGGAAAGCATGGCTTGAGGATAAATGTGGACTTTCAGGAGATGCTAATGGGGTTCCCTCAAGGGTGGACAGACTTAGAGGATTAGGTAACGCTGTTGTGCCACAAGTAGCCGAATGGCTCGGCGCGCGCATCGTGGCCGCTGATAGCCGCTTACGCGCCCGCACCATCGGGGAAGCGGAGGGCGTGACATGAGCGAACAGAAAATGATAAGCATAGAATTGCCGTGGCCGGATTCGGGCCTGAGTCCGAACGCGCGCATAGACAAATTCGCTTTGGCGAAACTCAAGGAGGCGGCAAAGGTCGAAGCGTATTATGAAGCACGTATACAGTTAGGCCCAGAAGTCAGCGAGTTGATTTCCGTTGAGGCAGGACATATTGTATTATTAACGATGGTGTTTTATCCGCCAGATCATAGGTGGTACGATCTGGACGGGCTGCACTCAAGAATGAAAGCGGCAATAGACGGGATCGCGCTTGCGCTAGATGTCAATGACCGCGTTTTTCAGCCACAATTACAGGACTTTGGCCCAAACAGAAAAGGCGGCCGTGTTTGCGTCGTGGTCGGCGGCACGTTTGACGACGCGCTGCGGCTGGCGCGCTACACGGAGCCGTCACCGTGACGGCGCGTATCGTTCGCGGCGACGTGGTGCGCTTCTGTCGGCTGCATAAGGCGTTGGGGTTGCCACGATTTCACGCGGCGTTAATGGACGTCCCCTACGAGCTAGGCGGCAAGGTAGCCTTTGACGATGACGGGAACGCATACAAGACGGGCAGCGGCGGCGGCTTCATGAATAGCGCCTGGGACTCCACCGGCGTCGCGTTCGACCCCGAGACGTGGCGCGCGATTGCGGACACGCTGCTGCCTGGAGCGTATCTCTTCGTTTTCGCTGGCAACCTTAACGACGACCTGATTTCGGTTGCGATGCGGCGCGCGGGCTTGGTGAAGCAACATAAAAGTTTGGCGTGGAGTAATGGCAGTTCTTTGCCAAAAACCACACAGATTTCTAATCAGGTTGATGACCAATGGGCAAAAGAGAATTATGACGGTTGGTGTGAGTGTGAGGATTGTGACGATGGTGAGTGATGGTCTGCATGGCATGGGTAGCACAGAAATTCCTTTTCACAAAACGCACAATTCAGAACTACCTTTGTAACTCTGAGGCCCAAATCTTTACACTTGCGAGAGCAATAGTTTTTCTTGTCGGGCTTTATCCATCCAACTATATAGCATAAATCAGCGAGGATTGCAACGCAAATGGACTATTTAATCTGCAAGTGTTGCGGGAAACCTAAGAAGAAAATGGTAAAAAAGGAATACGTAGCGCCGGATGGAAAGGGACGCGATAACAGCGCGCATCATTTTGTGCCGGGCGCTGACCACACCGAGCGCGTCCATCTTGACATCACGGCCCCCGCTACACCCGTCGCCCGAACGTGGGCGGGCCACAGGTACGGTAGCCAGGTGTTGCGTAACCTTATCGAGGCGATTCTGATATTCCGTGTGCCGTGGGAAGGGCGCGCGGTGGACTCAATCGTGCGGTACGGGACGGGAACGCTAAATATTGAAGGGTCAAGGATAGCGTCAAATGTTGAGGAGTTTGGCGCGGGCGGCGGTTTTAAGGTAGGATCAGGAAATAAAGATAACCAAGACCCTAGCAGCTACAACTTCGGGGGAAAGGTAATGCCCATGAAGGACGGCGGTCGCCACCCTTCAAATTTCTACATCACTCACCATCCCGACTGCACTCGCCGTGGCACGAAGCGCGTGCGGGGTAGCAGCGGCAAGGCAAGCGGCCCGACTGTAAACGACTTTGGATATAGTGGATACAATAATCCTAAAGGGCGCGAGCATGTTCCGTTCTACGCCGACGCCGATGGCACCGAATCGGTCGACGATTTCGACTGCGTGCCGGAATGCGTGGTGCGTAAGCTGGATGAACAGGCGGGGGAGCGGACTGTTGGCGGGCCGAATATGTCAGACTCTAAAACGATTGGTGTGGTTTATAGAGATAGCGGCTGGGCAGAGCGCAGCCGCGTGGGCTATGGCGACACGGGTGGGCCAAGTAGATTTGTCCACACGTCCGACTACTCGCACGAGGCCGCGCACTACGCCGCCACCGAGCAGCGCATCGAGGACGCGAACGCGGTTCGGTATCAGTCGAAGCCGTCGAAAGTCGAACGTGATGCTGGCTTGCGTGGACATTTTCCGTGCGTAATTTGTGGTGAATATGATTCCGTAACCCATGCAGAGGGCGTGACTGAAGAGCAAAAGAAGTGCAGGCGCTCGATTCACCCCACGCGAAAGCCTATAAAACTAATGCAGTATTTGGCGACGTTGCTTGGTGCGCCAGACACCTACGCGCCGCGCAGATTATTTGTACCATTTTGTGGTGAAGGTAGCGAAGTGTCAGGTGCAATCCTCTCGGGTGAATGGGAAGAGATAGTCGGAGTTGATTCAGAACCCACTTACGTTGCCCGTGCGCGCCGTGCGGTGGCATACTGGGAGGATGCCATACGATTCGGCCAGACAGACCCCGCCGTGATTCTCGCCAACGCGCCGGACGCGGCGAATGAGGCGGGGGATGTGCAGCTAGACTTGTTTGGCGACAACGGCAAGGTCGACGCGCCCTGACACTCCTCAATAGTAGCGTGTCGAATCTCGGCACTCGTTCCGCCCTCGCAGCGATGCGGGGGCGTTTGCGTATTGACGGGGCGCGCGAAGATAGTGTAAAATAGCGTTGATAATCAGTGGTCAACCCGCAGAAAGGCAAAGCGGGTTCGCGTGGGAGTAGCCTGCGACACCCGTAGGACACTTCTCAGAACGGGTAGCGTTTAAGTCCGCTGCCCGTTCGCGCTGTGCCCGTGGCGTGGGTGCGCGTGTTGACGTGTGGCGCGGTTCGGTGCTATACTTGCTGTATGAGTTGTGCGCCTGTTGGGGGCGTGCGTCCGAAAGGGCCGGATAATAGGGATGGTATCGACGGTATCCATGGTAAGATTCCACGTCGAGAGAGTTACCTTGACTGTCGGTGAAGCGATTTTGCGCGAATCGTGGAGACGCGACCCCACCAAGAGTCGCACAACTCATTTTGTTTATTCTACTATTGATGATAGAATGTAGGCAGGTGCGGGACTTCCGCATCGCGTATAGAGGTCTAATCATAATGAATATTGAACCGAAGCCGAAGAAAAGCAGCAAGACATTATGGGCGAATGGCACACTCTTTGTCATTGGCGTTCTCAATCTTTTACTACAGCAGCCAATAATTCCGCTTGAGTGGTTGCCATACATAGCGGGGTTGGCAATTCCTTTGCTCAATGTTGTTCTGCGATTCGTTACCAAAGAGCCTGTTGAGTCTCTCTTTAGCTAGGCGGAACGGTGTACCATGTCGGGTGGCGTGCCAATTTACCCCTCCTCGCGCGTTGCTCGACTTCCGTTCGCTGACATGACCATGCAAGATATAGCCAAGCAACTTGATTATGAAGAATCATTTGACCGTGGCTGCATGGTGTTTGTTGTGTTGCTAAACATCGTCACACTTGTGAATGTGTTGGGGTGGTACGTATGAGTCAGCCAACACCATTCACGAAACGGATCGCCATACGCAAGACTCCAAAGGAACGCGCAACGGTAAGCGAACCAGAGGAGCCGCCGCTATTCATAAGACTGCGACGGGTAGCAAGAGTTAGCAGAGAAACGATATTGCAAGTTGCTCTAGTGCTTGCGCTTGTCTTTACAGGCTCGTTGTTGCTGGCTAATGCATTGAATGACCCTGACCCTGTTGCGGCATTCTACGTCACATTGACCGCGCGGCCTACACTACCGCCTACCGTGACCGATACGCCTACTATGACACCATCACCTGTTACGCCAACTCGAACGCCTTTTCCGACCGCAAGCCCGACCGCTTTCATTAGCGTAAAGGCTCAGATGCTAACGCAGATGTACCCATACGGCTGGTATGACAAGATGGAAAATGAAACACAATATAATAGGGATTTGTGTTTCACGTACACACAAGAGTTATGTGATTACGGTATGTCTGCGGTGAACATGGGACTTTATACAGGCCCAGGGCTTGACCCGTCTCCTCAAAGATTCGTCGTGTTTGTTCGGTCGCAAGGTGATGCGCGATGGTGGTTTGAATTGTCGGAGGGAAAGGGCGAAACCGTGAGCATAGCAAGCAAGATGCCATTCGCGTCCACCGAGATTGAGCGCGGCGTGTGTGTGCCAGTGATATGGAACATCATTTCTGATCCGCGCCTTGATCGTCTTGCGGGCCGGGTTGGTTATGAGATTATACGTTCGTTACTAGGCGAGGCTGGTGTAAGCGGGCTGCCGGAAAAGGTTAGTGGAATTCCAACGGCGCTACAGTTTGAAATCTTTGACAAGCCGCCAGCAGGGTGTACGGTTGTGATACCGAACGGGTTCCCGTCAAAGCATCTACCGGAATATCTGAGGACTGTGCAATGAGTAAGGATATAAGATGGTCTGTTAATATGCACAAGAGGCACAAGATTAGATTTACAATAAGTATCCTTGTTATGCTTTCAGGCATTCTTGGTTTATTGTTTAGCCCGTTTGGAGAGCCGTGGACTATTGACTTGCTTTTAGTGTTGAGTGGCTTTATACTTCTTATAACCGCAACGCTTCTTGCTAAAGATGATTTTGATCGTAGGCATTCGGTGGAGCAATGAGCGACACGACACGCGCCACGGAAGACGGGGCGGAAGGGGTGAGTCATGAAAATGATAATCGAAATGGACGTTAAGGAAGCGCAAGCCCTAACATTACAGGCAATGTTTGAATACTGGAACCGGCTTGGCCGTGTGGGGTCAAGCAGATTTGTTGCTTTTTATGTTGATGGTGATGGCGATTTTCGTCCAGACTGTGAAATGTCATTTTCCGAAAGTCTCCCTAGTCTGACCCCAAAGATGGAGATCGTTGCTGTTGTCGAGGATGACAATGGTAATCGGAAGTATGATTACGACCGAATCGCGTGGTTTTTATATGAGCAAAGAAAAAGTCATGGCCCACCCCAATGGTGGCGAATTGTTTGGCACAGATTCAAACTCATGTTTGACAGAGGCGATGCGAAATGACTTCTAAGATAGGGCCACATGTAATAATTGGCCCGCGCAATGGCTTTGGTCCGTTTCTTGAGACCACAAAAGGCAAGTTGGCGATTGTTAAAACGGTCGATGATCACGGAGCCGCAACCGAAGCAAAGGCGCTTGACCCTAACGTGCTAACCGTTGGGCGCGTCAATGAGGCGAGGCACTACGAGACTGGACAAATGGTTGACATGCAAGCATGGGAGCCGCGCGGCCCATACAAGGAGCGCACAGGCGCTGTGCTTGCCGCATACGATTACTACCAGACCGTTAAGCCCTACTGGAATAGAAACCCACAGATTGACGTGTGGGAAACGTTCAACGAGTTCTCTAACCATGAGCGATGGCAGGGTTGGTTCTTTATTGCCCTTATGGACTTGGCAGAGGAGGATGGATACACGCTCGCCCTATACTCCTCCTCAACTGGACGCCCGCCCGATCTATTTGTTGCGAATGAGATGGTCGAATCTCTGCGAGAGGCAAAGCGCAGAGGCCACTATCTGTCGCTTCACAGTTATGGAGGTGTAGGCACTGATATTAAAACCCTCAAAGGCACAGAACCATTTCACGCGCTAAGATACCGACAAACATATAACAATGTACTCATTCCTGCCAACGCCAACCCGCCGCTTATCTTGTCAGAGATTGGACAGGCTGGCGGCTTCGACTATCTGGGATGGGATACGCTCGGCCCTGATCTTGAGTGGTACGATAATGAACTAGCCAAGGACAAATACGTGGTCGGTGCGACGTTGTTCACTCTTGGCAAATGGTATCAATCAAACTACCAGGACGCGCTACCCCAGCTTGCGGAACACATCGTCAACTTCGTGCCCGACACCACGCCGCCAGTTGACCCGCCCGACCCCGACCCGCTCGAATGCGCGCCACGACTGCGGTATAAGCGCGTGTACCACTACATCGAACATACGGACGAGCGTCCCGCGCTATTCGCTGATCGTCTTGCCGTGTGGATGGAGGCAGACAAGACGCACGGCACATACGGTAACAGCCTTGACGATGCGCTGCACGGGCCTGGCGTCGATGCATTTTGTATTCTTTACGGCATTGAGCGTGACAGACAGATGGAATTCAAGGCGTTCAGAATTCAATACTATCCCGATGCTCGCCCTCTTGAGTTCAAGCCGATACCAGATGGCGAGACGGAGCCGCCGCAGCCCGAACAACTTCAAATCGTTTGGCCCACGGATGCAGACCCGCATTTTATCACTTGGTCATTCGGCGATAAAGGCGAGGGCGTATTTCACTTTGGATTGGACTCACGATGCGCGCGAGGTACTACCGTGCGCGCCGTCGCTGACGGTGTTGTGTCGTTCATTGGAGTTGACCCCCACTCTAGCGGCGGATTCGGCTTGTATATTAGAATGGAGACGACCGCCGATAAACAGTATAAAATCTATCATGCTCACTTGCTTGAGGCAACTGTACAAGTCGGTGCAACACTTAGACAAGGTGATGCAATTGCACTATCTGACGACACTGGCAACTCAAGCGGTGATCATCACCATCTTGAGATACGTGAGAAGCGCGGAGAAAATTGGGTTCCGGTTGATCCTATGGACTACATGATTGAATCTGAAAAACCAGATGAGCCGCCCACGCCAGAACCCGAAACACACGTACCGCAAGCGTGGCTTCACCTGAACGCCAGCGGGCTACACCCTAACGACGGGCAGCCATTCCTTGATGATATTGACATGCTGAAGGACGCGCGCATGGATGGCTTTTTGTTCACGACTAACAGCGATATTGACCCAGATAGTTTGGGAATTATGAGCAGACAGACCGGCATCCCGCCTGAGAATATCATCATTCGCATACACAAATCTGGCAGCGATCCGGACATAGCCAATCCCGCAAAGTACGTAGAGCATGCCCGACCGTGGGTTATCCATGGTCTGGAGCGCGGCGTCCGCAAGTTTCAATTGTGGAATGAGCCAAACCTAGACCGGTCTATGGTCGATGCGGGCAAGATAACGCTTGACCAGATGGAATGGCCTCATGATGCTGTAAAATTTGCAGAGGTGTACCTTGAGACGGTGTTCTTATTTCGCGCAGAGTTTGGCAACGATATGCAGATTGCTTTGCCCCCAATGTCACCACAGGACAATGCGGCTGTATATCTGAATATCCTTAGCATGACAGACGCAGACGAACGCGCGGACTGGGCGAGTGTACATTCGTATTTCAGCACGGACGGTTCTGGACAATTCGGTATTGATTCACTAGACGGCGGATTGTATTGGCAATTTGTGCTTGAGCTAATACGACCCGACTTGCCCGTATGGCTAACCGAATTCGCAGACAACGGCGACGGCTCCGACGCTGACCGCGCACGACGGACTGCGGAATACTTCACGAAGCAATACCCGACGCGTATCAAGGGTGTAGCGTGCTATATCTCGCAAGATGTAAACTTTCCAAAGCAAGCATGGAATAAGAATCCGCACATGATTGAAAGAGTAGCGAATAGATAACGAAGGAAGAATACCATGAGCAAGGCAACAGCAGCACTATCAAACGAACTAGAGCGCCAGAAAATACTCTCCGCGCTGGAGGCCAACGCGCAGACCGCACTAGAGATCGACGCAATCGTTGAGGCGACGGAACCTGAGCCGGAACCCGAGCCAGAACCCGATCCACCGGAACCGCCTGAGCCAACGCCGGAAGGGGCGCTGTACCTGGACGGACAAGGCTGGTATTTTGAAGAGGGCGACGCACACGCAAAGCACCTGCACTGCGCCACACTCATACCGCGCGGCCCCGTGTCGGGCCGACTGTCATTCGATATTGAGGTTGTCGTTCACCGTATGGACGCGGGTTGGTCGTGGGACAAACTGGACTTCAAGCTGGTCACCATGACAAGTGACAGCAAAGCAGAGGTGTTTGGTAACTACAAAAGCGAGTTGGTCAAGCTGCCGCCTGACGAGCAGCCCCAAGACGGCGTAACAGAGAAGTGGAAAGCGACCATCGAACTTGACACACGCGATCTGCATGACGGACTACGCGCAGTCAAGACCAGGTTGCGCCTTAAGCGTTCAAACGGAAACACGCTGGGTGTTACCCTGGGCTTCCTAATCAAAACCGCAAATGGCAATCCAAAGAAGGATAGCAAGGACTCGTATGCATCTCCCCCGCGCTTATTCGTATACGGCTACTATAGGCAAAAGGGCGGCGACCCGATATACGCAAGCCCGAACGTGTATGGCCCATACCCGCCAAACGTCGCACCAGACATGTTGCACATTGACTACAAGACAAGATCGTGGAAGCTCGGCTCTTCTCAAGTGAGTCGCACGATTCGACACGCCTTGCGTCTTGACCCAAATGCACACTCGCAACCGCCGATGCCAGGGCGGTCATTATTGCTAAGTGGCAATCTGTGGGACATAGGCAACGCAAGCAAGTCGGACACGGTCGATACAGACACGACCTTTTGGAGCGCGGGCGTGCATCACGTCGTTCAAATTATTGAGGCTAAAGGTCAGAAGACGGGTTCGATTGTGACCGGCATTATGCGACTTAGGTTTGACGCGGGTGAGTGAGTGACGAAACGCAAGCGCACGGCAACGAAACCGAAAACGAACGGCGGAGAGGCATTGGTCATAAATGTGCAGTGGCAATATTGGTCATGAGCGAAAGGTGTGGTGCAAGAAAGCAGGGCGGAGAGTTGTGTAAGAACTGGCCCATTAGGGGGCGAAAGCGATGCAAGTTTCACGGCGGCATGAGCCTACGAGGCCCCGATACCCCCCAATGGAAAAACGGACAAAGCGCATATGTGTTCAAGGGCGAGTTACTTGAGAAGTTTAGAGCCGCCGAAGGGATAGAAGACCCGACCGACCTGTTGCCGGAACTGGCAGTAGAGCGAGCGGTATTTTCATCGTTTATTGAAAAGTTCGGAGAGGGGCATAAGCTAACTGGCTGGGAAATTACTAGCATGATGCAATGGGCGGAAAGCATAGGGCGCATGGCAGAACGCATCGTGAAGATGAGAAACGACACAATGCTGACCACAGTGGAAATGTTGTACTTGAAGACGGAGATGATTAAACTAATAGATGACTTCATTGACACAGATAGACGGCAAGATTATATCGACAGACTCAATACACTCATTCCTGGACGATCTGAGTCCGTCGTTATCGACGGATAGCGAGTATATCCCAGCCTATAAGCGTTACAAGTTCCGTGGCGCGGCGTCTCGATTAGTTGGCAGGAAGGAAACCAATCACGAGATTATTATAGCGGGGCCGACAGAGACGGGAAAGACAATCGGCGTGCTGTCGTACATCGACATGATGTGCAGAAAGTACGATAATGTACAAGTCGCCATACTTCGGCGCGAATTCTCGTCTGTAGTAAACACCATACAACAGTCATTTGAAAAGCTCATTATCAACGGCGACTCATCCATTATGCCGCACGGAGGCGGCAAGGTGTCATGGTTTGACTACCCAAACGGCTCGCGTATATGGCTCGGTGGGATGGACAAGCCAGACAAGATTCTAGGCGGCGAGCTTGACATCATATTCGCAAATCAGGTCGAACAGTTCAAGCTGAACGGCTGGGAATACCTCACCACTCGCGCCACAGGACGCGCTGGGCATATCCCCAATCCGCAAGTCATAGGCGACTGCAATCCCGCTGGTAGTCGTCACTGGATTCTGACGCGACAGAATACAACGCTGTTGAAAAGTTTCCACGAAGATAACCCGCTCTTGTTTGACGACGATGGCAATGCCACTGAGCAAGGGAACCGCACCCTCGGCATACTTGACAAATTGACCGGTGCGCGCCTGTTGCGATTGCGTCATGGGCAATGGGCACAGTCTGAGGGCGTTGTGTTTGGTGACGAATTCAGCGAGGAGAACATCACAGAGAACGAACCCGACCCCGCGCTACCCGTCGAGTTGGCAGCAGATGACGGCTATCATCCGGACCCGCGTGTGATTCTGTTTATCCAGCAGACGCCGACAAGCGTTCTGGTATATGATGAGATGTACCACAATCGTCACTTGGCTGAAAAGTGTGTAGGCGAAGTGATTGTACGGTGTGGTGAGAAGTTCGGATGGCTTGACGCCGTGACACGCGAACCCGTGACGGTTGACGGCGATACAGATATGACCACAGTGCGACCTATGAACATGCCGGAGCTATGTGTAGGCGGTTCTGAATCAAAGGAACTTCGTGGCAGATTTCTAAGAGCCGATATACCGTATCGCGGCGGCACGCATCGAATCTTGCAAGGTATCGAGGTTATGCGGCGCTTGTTTTTGGACGCAAACGGGTATAGAATGATAAAGGTACACAAGAGGTGTGTGAACTTTATTGGTGAATTGACCGATGGCTACAAATACCCCGACACGGAATCGAAGACACGCAAACTTGACGAGCCGGTTGACGAAGATAACCATGGCCCTGATGCGTTTAGGTACTGGGCCTGGAAGAGGTTGAGGAGATGAAGGTAGAGTTCTATGGTGGCCCCATAGATGGTGACAGTATAGATTGCCACGAGGTGTCGCCACAAGACTCCTATTTGGTTCCGGTGTGGGAGGAAAGCACAGAGAGGATGCAGAAAGCAAACGTGAAGATGCTCTATTCCTTTGCTTGCTATGAGCATAGAATACGCATTCGTCAAGATGGCAGTACGAAACAAGTCTATTTTTTTACAGGATATGTTCCTCGATGACCCCGACAACTAGCGCACCCGCAATCGACATCGACGCCCTATCGCCCCGCGATCTTGACAGGGGGGTTGCGGAGATGGTGTTGGGGCTTAGTGTAATGTGGAATGGTTTGCGTTGGGAGATAGCGCGGTATAGGCAAGGTAACATATACGAATTCATATCGAGTATAGACCCCTACAGCACCGACGCCAACGTTGTCCGCGAAGTCGAAGCCGAGATCGAGCGGCGGGGGTTGTCAGGTAGGTATGTTACGCGGCTAATATACGAGACTCATCCCGACAACTCTCCGATGTGGATAAGAGAAGGCCCGCCGGTTGACACGTTCAAGCTCATCACAGCCACGCCCGCGCAACGCTGTCGAGCGGCGCTGAAGGCGGTGATGGCGTGACCACAACATGGCTACAGGACGCCAGGACGCGCGCAGCAAGCGCCACATTCAGCCAAGATGTTTTAGCCTGGATTGTCGGTATAATCCCGCGTATCGTCGGCTTGGTACTCGGCAAGGCGTTCTGGGTAGTTAAGGTGATGATCGCGTCGTTTGTCGGCGCGTTCGAGGAGGCAAGTAGGGTATGAGCTTTGACGATTATCAATTTAGTGTGTACAACAAAAAGTTGACTATTCACGGGTATCATGACGACGCCGTCTTTAGTCGTAATGGGCTAGAGGTTGCCATTATATATGTAAAAAAGGCGCGTCACGCCTTCGCTACAGACCGCGATTATAAGTATCTGTTGAAACGCTTGGTGGAGGGTCTTGAGTTCCTCGATAAAGCAATATTGGAAGGAGGCTGGAAGGTATGACCTGGACACAAACAGCACTCACACGCGCGCGCGCATACGGCGACGGCGGCAAGTCGTTCGCTGACTTACATCCTGAACTTATAGACCGCCAACACCTTGCCGTCATGCGCGCCGACGATATACCGATGATATTTGGCGCATACGACTATCTTGAAGCGATGAGTCACTGGGAAAATTACGTATGGGTAGCCAAGGCCGTGACCGTTATTGCTAAGGGGTTTGCAAGTCTGCCATACACGATAACACGCAATGGCGAGCCTGTAGATAGCCACCCGTTACTTGAACTGTTGTCGCATCCCAACCCGAAAATGTCTACGGCTGACATTCGGCTTCAATACATGATCGACATGATGCTAGGCGGTGAAGAGGGTTGGGAGTGGGTCAAGGGGCGCAACACCGGACAGCCTGTTGAGATATGGCCTCGGCAACCGCACACAATCAAAGTCGTATCTGACAAGGCACAAAAACGTTATCAGGTTGTTGATCACTACACGATTGACGATCAGCTTGCCACGGACGCAGAACCGTACAATCTTGACCCCGATGAGTTTACCTTCTTCAAGTTCTTCAATCCGCGCAATCCGTGGCGTGGCATCTCGCCATTTTCGGCGGCGCGCCAAAGCATCGTCATCGATCAGTTTGTACAGGCGTGGAATCGATTTTTCTTTCACAACAACACGCGCCCTGACTATGCCGTGATTGCGCCAGAGGGCACGACTAGGACAGACCGTGCAGAGATAGAGCAAAAGCTGAATTCTGATTATAGAGGTGTAGATCAGTCACACAAGGCGATTGTATTAGAAGAGGGCGTAACAGACATTAAGATTCTCAACTTCCCACCAAAAGATTTAGAAATGAAGGGCGTCCGCGAAATGAGCCGTGAAGAAGTCGGCGGGATCGCTGGCGTGCCGGATGAGATCATGGGCTGGGGGCGTGACACATACGAGAACTTTAGTACAGCGGAGCGCGTTCTGTGGACGTTGACGCTTGTGCCGCTTATTATGCACCACGACACCATGCTCACTATGTTTACCCGTATGACGGGAATGCTAGGCGCTGATGAGTCGGTGGTGTCTGACTTGTCGAACGTGTCTGCATTGCAAGAGGACATCACGGGCAAGATTGAAAGCGCGGGCAAGTTGTTTGAAATTGGATACACCCGCGATCAAATCAATGGACGGCTTGGGCTGGGCATGGATGAAACGACAGACGGCGGCGATGTTAGTTTTGTTCCCGTCCGCTTGATACCCGCCGATACGCCAAGGGTTGGGCCTGTGTCTGGTTCTGCTACTTTTGGGACAGAAGACACCGAAGACACTGAAGACGCCGAAAAGCGGATAAAGACGCGAGCCGTGGAATTTGGAAGCGTTGAGCATGAGCGACTACACTCCGTATTCATTCGGCGTTTAGAAGCTAATGAACGTCTGATAGCACGCTCTACCCGTGAGCTTATGGAAGAATTGCGAGACGCGGTTATAGCTAACTTGCGACGTGAGGCGCTTAATTCAATACTAAGCACGAAATCGCTAGACGATGCCGCTGCAAACCCGTTTGACTTGATAGAATGGAATGAGGTATTCACAGAAGGCAATAAGCCGTCATTCACCGAAGTCATGCGACGTGCTGCTGTGGAGGCTATGGGTGATTTGGGGCTGGACGTACTCATTGACCTTGACCGACCCGAAGTAGCTAACTTCATTTTCCAGCGCACCCAACGCTTTGCAGAACAGGTCAACGCTACAACCTGGAGCGTATTGCAAAAGTCGCTCAACGAAGGCGTGACCGATGGCGAGGGGCTTAACAAGTTGATCACCCGTGTTGAGGAAGTCATGGGTGATCGCATCAGGTCAAGCGCAGAGGCGATAGCGCGCACGGAGACGCTTGGCATGACTACTGGCGGCACTGAGGAAGCGTGGCGTCAGTCGGGCGTGGTGGGCGGCAAGACATGGATAAGCGCGTTGACGAATCGCACGCGAGAATCACATGCTGCACATCATGGCGTAACCGTGCCGCTTAACGCAGACTTTGTGATTGACGGTTGTTCCGGCCCTGGCCCTGGCTTAACGGGCTGCCCTGGTGTTGACATCAATTGCTTGTGTTCGTTGATAGCCGAATTGTTAGAGGAGCCGACTACGCAGTTGGCGCTGTTCGGCGCGAATGGTAACGGGAAGGTGAGGGTATGAATGAACACCTAAAGATAAGAGCGAACGCCGCGCCGTGGCGCAGGGCGATTGAGTTATACATAGTGCGAAGAAGGCGTGATGAATTAGGGCGCAAGCTCGTCGTAACCGGATTTACGATGGAGGCATTGCCGGATAATCAGGCAATATCAGACGATCAGGTATTAACAATGTCAAACGACGACGCCCAGTTGCTGATGGACGATCTATGGCACGCTGGACTACGCCCGACCGAGGGTAGTGGTAGCGCGGGATCGTTGCTTGCTACAGAAAAGCATTTGAAGGATTGGCGAGAGATTGGCAAAAAGCTGCTGGATAAGGTGTTGAACGAATGACTAACGCAAACGCGGTGTGGTATCCTAACGAAGCGGAATTGAGGAAGCGTGTAGGGCTGGCAATGCGAGACGCCGAAGACAAGGAACTATTGAACACGCCCACATGGCAGACCGAGCCGCCGACCGAGGCGGGGTGGTACGCGGTGATAAGTCTCGGAGGATACAGAAGCGTGGAACACATTCTCAAAAGTGGTTCGCCCCTACTCGCCAATTTTAAAAGGGTTGACGAATTCGCTTTGTGGTGGCCCGTGCCGATCACGATGCCGGAGCCGCCTGAATGAACACCACCATCACCGACGCCATACCGGACGAGGACGAGAACATCATCGCCACGCTAACGGACGCTGTAGTGGAAGTGCCCGAAGTCCTACCCGAAGCGGCGCGCAAGGTCGTGACCCACATGGCACGCTTTACACGCAGGGGGAAACCCTATATAATAGTTGTGAGTTCCGATGGCAAGAACACGACGATTTCAGGATGTAATGAGCGACTGGGGTTTGTGGCCGGATGATAAACGAAGATTCAATTAGGGCAGCAAAAGAAGCGGCAGAAGAGATGGTGGAATCGTGGCGCGAGTTTTGCGAAGTGTGGGAAGAGTACAAGAGTGTATGCGCCCAGCGCGGCAACCCGTTCGCTGCGTTCCTGCGATTATCGGATTGTAGAACGGATGGACGTAAGATTGACTATTTGATGCTGGCAAAGGATCGATTGAACTAATCTAGCACCACCATAACCTAACATTAAGCGTTACGGCGCGCCTAACCTCGCAAGGGGGTTGGGCGCTTTTTGTTTTACGGAGACAGCATGGGTACGGGTGACAACTTTGAAGTATTTGAGGACACAAGTTTTGTGACGGGCGATTCTCCCGTGACGCTTGACTTTCGCGCCGTGCTAGGCAGGCAAGCAGAAAGCGTATCTGTTATCAACGACGGAACTGGGGATTTCACTGTTGCTATTTCGGAAGATGGACAAACCTTCGGAGGCGATCACACCATGAAGAAAGGCGAGCATCTAGTTTTGACGGGTCGAAGTGTTGACTCAATCAGGATAACGTGGGTTGCGAATAGTGCCTATAGGGTGGTTTACGAGTAGTGGGAATTCAGAGTAGTGGCGGATTCAGTTCTAGCCAAGACAGTTCAGAAGTTGATAGCGGAAACACCTCAATAGTTAACCTCACTGCCGGAACATCGTTAGTATTTACTGGGGCGTGGAAGGATATATCTGTTTGGAACGGAGTTACCGTTAGCGCCTCCGGAACGGCGTCGGGCACAATCGGCGGAACACTGGAAATGCAATTTAGTCACGACGGGGTTACGGTACACCGAAATATATCTATAGTCAGTTCAGATGTCACAAGTATCCCGCCACGAACTCTAGGGACTATCACGCAGTACTTTAGAGTGGTATTCACAGCAGATAGCGATCTGCTCACGTTTACTATTCAGTCAATGCTACATACTAGTCAGGTGGTTCTTGTTTCTCGGCTTGATCAGGTTTTCACGGGTACCGAGGATGTCGCTACGGTTCGTGTATTATCAGTGCCTCACCTTGATATTGCAAGAGAGCATATCTCGTCTCAGACAACAGACCTGATTTTCGGATTTAACGATGCTATTGGGACAGCCTGGGAAGATGTATGGCCTATTGGTGGTGATATAAATTGGCCGACTGCTGCTGCTGTTGTAGGAATTTCTAGTTCTCATGCGGCTGATACGTCTGCTGGTTTGGGAGTCCGCCAAGTTGAAATACATGGACTAAGTGCAACCGGCGCAGATCAAGACGAAATTGTAACCATGAACGGTACAACAGAAGTCGATACGATAAAGACCTATGTCCGCGTCACGAAGTTGCACAATGAAAATGTAGGCACTTATGGCGGCTCACATCAAGGAGATATTACAGCACGAGTTGGATCAAGTGGAGCCAAAACGGGTGATATTCTGGCAGCTATGACGGGCCAAGAGGGGTCGGCGGGCGATAGTGTTCAGTATGGATCAGGTGAGATGAATAGCGGAAGCTGGAGTGTCCCGCTTGGCAAGGTTGCTTACTTGATAGGTGGTGAAGTTTATATCAACACGACAGGAACAAAAACGGCTGACATTGTTTTATATGAAAGGGAGGGGGTGATTAATGTTTCTTCCCCTTTCGATCCCAGGCGAGTGCTTTGGACAGCGGTCGAAGTACAAGGTGTAATACCTATAAAACTCCAGCAATTTCAGAAAGTAAAACAACTAACAGATTTCTGGTTCAGGGCGCAAGCTAGCAACGCTGCCACAAAAATAGCTGTGACACTGTATTTCTATGTTTTAGATCAGAACGCAGATGGTGCGTAACGGAGAAACACATGGACAAGATATACAAGACTTTTGAAGTTGAGATAATCGATAAGAACGAACACGGCGGACGCATCCGAATTAACACCGGCGCGCAAGACCGTGATCGTGATCGCGTGCTGCCGCTGGGCGCAAGGATAGCCAACTATCTAGCCAATCCGGTTGTAATGTGGGGGCATGAGTATCGGTTACCTGCGTCAACGATAGGCCGAACTAATAACCTTGAAATATCCGAGAACGGAATCATAGCCGACTTTATCCTGAGGCCCGCCGCCAACGAGCAAGACCCGCAAAACGTGGTCAAGTTGCTGTGGGACGGCAACTGGGTTCGTACCGCTTCGGTTGGCTTTATTCCGATCAAGACGGAGCCGAACGACTTCGGCGGCGTGGACTTCCTTGAGTGGGAATTGTTGGAGTGGTCGATAGTTCCGATTCCCTCAAATCAGGATGCGTTACGGCTTGCGGTCAAGAGCCTTGACGCGCTTCCCTATGAGGTTTTGACACCGATACCGGAAGATGGCAAAGAACCCGAAAGCGAGCCGGTAGAGAAGCGCGGGCGCGTTCTGTCGCGTGCTAATGAGAACACGTTGCGAAAGGCGTATGACGCTATAGGCTCCGTACTAAGCAAGCTGGAAAGCCAAGACGAAGCCGAGGACAGCAAATCGGAGATCGTCATGCCGCCAGACGCCAATCCTCTCACGATGGAATTCATTATCGAACAATTGGAAGAGTTGAGCAAGTTACCGGCGGACGCGACCGAAGACGTGACGATGACGACGGAACTTGTAGAGCAAGAAGAAGTAATCGAGCCGGATGCAATCAGTGAGCGCGATCTTACTGAATTAGAAAAGAGCATCAATATACTACAGGAGCTTTACGAATGAGTGACAAGCAGAAAGTCGAAGACCTGACTCGTGAGATCGCGGAACTTACGGCGACGGTGAAAGAACACAACGAAAGCAAAGACCGCGCAACTATCGAAACGCCTGATCTGGCAGAGACGTTGACCAAGTTGCTGGATGAACGAGACGCAGCGAAAGCCAAGGAAGCGGTAGCAAACGACGAGCCCGAACGAAAGGGCGTTATCGCAAGCCCCGTCAATGGCGGTGGCGTACTTCCTAACTATAGTGGCGATGTGCCTGGATTCGGGCACGCAGGAAAGGGCGTCATCCAAGAAGGCAAATTTGCAGGACACACCGAAGAAGATTTGATGTTTGTAAACTGGATGCTGGAAAAGGCGCATAGCTACGAGCCTGTCCGTGTTAAGTATCCATCAAAAGAACTTCAGCAATACAGAACGAAAGCCTTGACCGCAACCGGTGCGGGTTCTGGTGATGAGTACGTACCCACCGGAATGGCGGCCCAGCTTTGGCAAGACTTCTTCCTACAGTCGAAGATTGTGTCTGCAATTGGCCCAATGGTACAGCCTACGGACCCGTTCGATATGCCTGTTGGCTGGGGCCAGACGACTTGGTTTAAGGGAACAGCGAACACTGCTGTAACCGCGACCGACCCAACGACTGCAAAAAGCACGTTGACATCCACCGAACAAGTGACCGAGTTCAATTGGTCATACGATCTGGATGAAGATTCGATCATTGCCATTCTGCCTACGTTGCGCGCAGAGGTATCACGCGACGGCGCTGAACAGATGGATAAGTTTGTGCTGAATGCAGACGCGACCAACGCTGGCACGGGCAATATCAACCTTGACGACGCCGATCCAGACGACGATAGCTACTATCTGTCAAATGGACAGGACGGTATCCGCCACCAGTATATAGTCGATGACACCGGCCAGAGCGCGGATATTAGCGCAGCGTTGACTGATGCACTGTTGCGTGCCGGTATCGCAAAACTAGAGAAGTATGGCGCAGACATTGACCGATTGGTTATGGTCACTGACGCGCAAACCTACCTCAACAACATGTTGGGACTGTCCAATGTTGTGACGGTGGATAAGTACGGACCAACAGCCACTGTCTTGACAGGCGAACTGTCGAAGTATTCTGGCATTTCAATAATTGTGTCGGGTGCTATGGCGCGCGCCGAAGATGACGGCAAGGTGTCCACCACTGGCAGCAACAACGACGAAGGCCAGATCGCCATTTTCCATCGTGACATGTGGAAGGTTGCCTTCAAACGCCAACTGACCATTGAGCTAGATCGCAATGTTCAGAAGCGTCAATTTCTGATGGTGATTTCGTTTCGTATCGCAGTCGCAGCGCGCCCCACTCGCTCAGATGTTAAGCACACCGCTGGCGTGCATGGCATCGTGTTGAACTAAGGGAGATATAAATAATGGCTAACATTCTCGAATACCCGCATGGGATATCCTGGTCAATTCAGTTCTCTCTGCCTAATCCGTTAGAGAGTGCGACAACGAACACCGTTCTTTCGTCTGGTGGCGCAAATAATGATTTTCTTGTCCCCACTGGATATGAATTTCATCCACAGATGATCACCGTGGTGGGAAGCGCCGACATAACCGCTGGCACTATCATCGCAAACGTGACCGCAAATGGCACAGCCCTGACAACGGGGCCAACCGTAACGCTTTCCGATCTTGTGCAGGAGGCCGTCGCCACTAACAGGGTGGGTACAGAACCAATTGCGGCGGGTGATAGCGTAGGCGTTAATGTTGTCGCTGACGCAAGCTACGCACCCAACACCATCGATTATGATGTTTCTCTGATCGGGAAGTTGCTGCCTGCATGACTCATGTGAGGATCGGTATTCCCTCCTACGACAGAATGATGCATGTCGGGCTGTGCGATGCTTTGCTCAACGAGGTGTCGGCTGGCGGCCCTGCATTCACTGTCACAAGTAAGGCATCTTCGCTGCTTGCATTTGGTTGCAATTCTCTGTGGTGCGATGCGTTAAACGGACGAGATAAGATCACTCACTTTATGATGATTCACGCCGATGTGATACCAGTCGGCGTGGGTTTCATGGGCAAGATGTTGTCAGAGATGGAAGCTCAAGAAGCGGATATTTTATCTGTGGTGTTGCCAATCAAGTCTCAAGATGGATTGACCTCAACTGCGCTCCTTGCGCGCGATGACCCGCTAGGCCCACGACGCCTACATAGACGACGTATAACGATGCAGGAGTTATCGCAACTGCCAGACACGTTTGACTCAGACGATGTGTCAAGGTTGTTTAATCTGTACTTCAAAGATGTGCCTTGCCTGCTCGCAAATACCGGCCTGATGCTGGTTGACCTATCGGGCGACTGGGTTGAACATGCGTATTTTGAGATCAACGACACGATATACAAAAACGCCAACGGTCGCTTTGTGGCAGATGTAGAGCCGGAAGACTGGCACTTCTCACGACTGGCGCAAAAGGCGGGCGCGCGTATATACGCCACAAGCAAGATCAAGGCACAGCACGCAGGGCACGGCTTGTTTCCGAACTGGGGTGCATGGGGAACGACTGAGCATGACATCCCGCAAGTATCACAGAATGGGAGAGTTGAACATGAAGTTAAAAGTAAAGAGTCGGTATAGAGGCTCATATCAAGGGCCGTCGGGCGCACGCCAGTTGTTAGAGTATGTGCATGGCGTAACTGAAGTTGACGACTTGTTAGGAGCGTATCTAATAAGAGATGCTCCTGAAATCTTTGAAGACGTTGAGGTTGACGAAAAAGAGAAGGCGAAGTTAGAAGCTGAATCAAAAGCGACATCTGACGCGAAGGCAAAGATCAAGGCTCGGAAAGACGCAGATGCAAAGGCGTTTGAGGAAGCTACCGTCGACAAGGCGGTTAAAGCGCCACCCAAAAAGAAGTCAGGCAGGAAGGGATAAGCGCGATGGCACTTGAGGAAAGGTTCTTCTCGGGTTCAGATGTTGAGAGTTTGTCTGCACATTTATTCAGTGCGGTTCTGTGGGACTTTGCGTTGGAAAACAAGACGCGCGCTCAGTCATTGACGGCCCTTAATGTCTCCCTGAACGAGGGTGATTTATCAGGAGCAGAACAGACAGACCTCAACACCATTGCGGATGATATTGAGGCTGCTGGGGCAGTGGCTTCAACTGCGCGACTAATCAGGGTTCTGGATTACGAGATGGTGCTAAGACAAACCGAAGCAGGTGCAGACTATACAACTCTGGCTGCAATGCGTGAAAGGTTGGGTATATAGTGGCGATGTCGGCAAAGGTTGGGAATGTTGCATTTAATACATCCACCGGAAACCAGGCAGTAACCGGCGTAGGATTTCAGCCAAAGATTGTGTTGTTTCTGTTCACCGAGAATACAGTAGACGGAATTATAGTCGATCATCAGATTAGTCTCGGGGCTGGCATTTCGTCAACCGAGCGTACTGTGGCTGGCGTAAATGACGAAGATGCTCAAACTACTACAGACGCCGAGCGCCTTATTTTTGACACAAAATGCTTGTCCTTGTCTGTTCCTGGCAGTTCCACTATCTTGATAGATGCAGACTTGGTGTCGCTAGACGCGGATGGATTTACGATCAATGTTACAACAGCGTCTGGTACTGCTAGTCGGTTCGGGTACTTGGCGTTGGCGGGTGATGATCTTACCAACGTTGCGACTGCGCTATTCAGTCCGTCCGGCTCTACTGGTGAGCAAGCCGTGACTGGTGTCGGTTTTCAGGCAGACGCGATTATGTTCCTTAACATTGGCGACGATGCTGCTACTAGCCCGCATACCAATAATACCTTCAATATTGGCTTTGCTATTTCTTCTACTGAGCGTGCGTGGTTTGGCATATCATCTGACAATGCTCTAGCCACATCTGAAACTAATCGCCACCAACTTAAAACCAGTTGTATTGGTGAGGTAGATTACGACGATGGAACGACCAATTCTCTTGCAGATTTCGTGTCATTTGGTGCTGATGGCTTTACTATTGATTGGTCAAACAATCAGAGTAGTGGCGACGACATTGCATATATAGCGTTCAAGGGCGGTCAATATAAAATTGGCAACTTAACCACACAAACAAGTACGGGGGAATTCTCGGAGACAGGCGTAGGCTTTCAGGGCAAGGCGGGCATTTTCGGCTCATTTTGTAATGCGGCGTCTGGATCAGGCGCAACTGGTTTGGAGATGTCGCTGGGTGTTGCTACTGCCTCGGATGAAAGGTTTGTTGTGGGTGGCGTGTCGGAAGACGCACAGGGAACTACCGATACAGATCAATTTCAAGATGATGGGTTGATGTATCAGAACTATGATCATGCACAGACTCTTGAAGGTTCTATAGATTTCGTCTCATATGATGCCGATGGGTTTACGCTCAATCAGACGGACGCCGACCCGTCTGCAAACGAGATGATTTACTTAATTATGGGTAGTGACGCGGTTGCTGGTGGGCAGCCTACACAAGTAAGAACGCAGGGCATACCAACTGGATCGGGTAGTCGTGACAGAGTAGGGGGATGGAACTAATGGAAGTAAAAGATTTGGAGGTCGGGAAGATTTACAAGGTCGTTCACAAAAGGAAGGGCGCGTTTGTCGCACAGCTTATTGAATTTGAGGACTGCGATGATGTTGATCCGCTCGTGATGGTTATGAAATATGATGTCCGCGATGGCACGGCACAGGCAGGGATGGCTACCACGCCGAAGCAAACGGTCAGGGTTAGCGGCATAAGACCGTCTCTAGTTATAAAGATTGAAGAGACAAGCGATAAAAGTTGGTTGCGCGATGTAAGGGTTGCGGAAGAAGAAGTTACTACAAAAGAGCCAGGATTCTTGGATAAACTGTTGAGGAGGGGCTGATATGCCTGGATGGCCGATTAGGAAAAATGATTCCGGTGGCGCAACATTAGTCTTTCCCATCTATGACAATATTGGGGACTTGGTAACTGCTGCTGCTGCGTTGGACAGTGAACGTAGCATCGATCAGGGAACGTTCACCGATTGCACAAACGAAGCGACAGAGATTGCAACGGCAAGCGCGGTGTATTCACTTGTTTTGACACAAGCCGAGATCAACGGTGACGAGATTGCGGTGATAACCAAGACGACAACGACGGATGCCAAGACTGCTGTGAATGTAGTATATACAAGTACGAGAAATATTGACGATCTGGCATATCCTACCACGTCGGGTCGGAGTACGGATGTAACCGCAACTGGCGAGGTTGGACTAGACCTAGATAATACTTCTGGCACAATCGCCGCGGCTCAGATAGCGACAGGCGCTATCACCGCCGCCAAGTTTGCGGCAGGGGCAATCGATGCGGCAGCGATAGCTGCTGACGCAATTGGCGCATCAGAGATTGCGGTAGGCGCTATTGCAGCCGACGCATTCGTTGCGGGCGCGATAGATGCGGCAGCGATAGCGAATGGCGCGATAGACGCCGCCACGTTCGCTGCTGGCGCGATTGACGCTGCCGCAATAGCTACAGACGCAATTGATGCTGATGCGCTTGCCGCAGACGCAGTGACGGAAATCAGATCGCTTGTTAATGGAACTTCTGATAGTGGTACAACCACAACTATGGTTGACTCAGTGCGAACAGAAGCAGATACCGATTACTTCAAAGGTGATTTCATTCTGTTTACGAGTGGCACTATCACGGGTCAATGCCGCCTCATAACAGCATTTACCCCTGCATCTGACACCATGACGTTCTCACCGGCAACAACGCAAGCGGTTGCTACTCAAACATACGAGATACTTCCAGCGGCGCGAGTTGATCTGGAGTTGTGGCTCGGTAGCGTTGTGAATGCGCTTGTATCTGGCGCGGTGGATGCAGATGTGAGTGCAATCCAATCGGCAGCTATCACAGCGGCCTCAATCGCAACGGACGCAATCGGCGCGGCGGAGTTTGCCGCTGATGCTGCAAATGAAATTGCTGACGCGATCCTGGTACGTGATATTGATAATGTTGAAGGAACGATGGCGCTCCATACGCTCGGAACGGCGCTACTCAAAGCCGTGTCTCGTATACGCGATAACGCCGGAACGCTCGAAGTATATCGTACAGATGGCACAACGCTACATATGAGTCAGACGATTACAACTGATGCCGCAAATGATCCAATCGATGAACTGACGGCGGGTGTCTAGTGGCAGCGACACGTGGAAGAACACCAAGCGCGTTTGGGCAAGCCTTTTCGCCAGCCATGATCGATGGTGGTCCCTCCGTCGCGGGTCAGCCCGTCATGGTGCGTATGCAAGGCGTTCCAACTATGCCGGGCTACCGTGACAGGATCGGAAAGTGGAACTTTGACAACTTGCGTGACTGGTTTCGTAAATTGCTGCGTAGGCGCATTCGTTATGAAGTGGGTTAATCATGGCGGCGAAACGTGGCCGATCAATAACAGGCTTTGGGAGCTTCCTTAATCCGTTTTCAATTGGAGGATCGAACGTCCCCGACACTGGCATAGGCACTCGTGTCTTACACAAAACAGGCAGTCACGAGATACGACAAATGAGTGAACGGCCCATACAAGGCTCAGGACAGCGAGCGACGAAACAGACAGGACAGCGACAAACGCACGGTGCAGGAAAGAGAGACACACACGACGCGGAAGGATAGTAGATGGCAACGGTTATCAGAACGCAACAGTCAAAAGCGGAAACGCGAGTACATACTATCTCATTTGCCAATGATCTGCTTTCCGCCGTCACGGTGGAAAGCGCGGTGTTAACGCACACGGGGCCATCGAGCGAGACGCCAACGGTTGCGATTACAACACCGCTGGCCGCGATCACGCTGACAACGCCGGAGATAGGAATCCACTACATAAAGTGTTTGGCAACCTTGAGTAATTCAGAAGATATTGAGGCGCTGCTAATCGTGCGAGTAGACTACTAATGACCGATCAGTTGTTTTGTCACACTGGCGATATAGCCAAGGGGCTGAATCTGACAGACCCAATATCAACAGACTTGTTTCGGTATGTTGAGGAGGCCAGCGCATGGCTTACGGGCACAAATGGACTGAATGGCCGGTTTATCCCGTTCACGGAAACGCGCCGTTTTGACGGGCCACGCGACAGGCGACATTTGTTTATTGATCCGCTGTTGTCGGTTACTACTCTCATAGATGACACAACGACTCTCTCGTCGACTGATTATCTTCTATATCCGCGTAATAGGAAATGGACTAACGGCCCCTATACCGAAATTCAGATTGACCCAGACGCAAGCGGCGTCACTGCCTGGACGCGAGAGCGCGACATCATAGCGATTACTGGACTGTGGGGGAAGTACAACGAATCGGTTGACACTGGCGTAACACTAGGCGCGAACATCGCAGCGACCACGACCGCCACAATGACGGTATCAGACGCTTCGCTCATATTCCCAGGCATGGTACTCCTGATAGGTACTGAGCAAATCATAGTGGACGGCGTGAGCGATGTAACTGGCGCTGTATTCACTATCAGGCGCGGTGTCAATGGCACAACAGCCGCAACGCACACAAGCGCCGACACGATCAATCGATACAAGCCGCCTGGGGATGTTATCTATTTGTGCCGACAGATTGCGGTACTGATGCATAAGAAAGAAGAGGGTGGCTTTGCGGGCAAGTCGGGCAGCGACGATCTTGGTGAGGTGTTCTACCATCGAGAATTCCCAAAAGACGTGGTGAAAGCTGTCAAACTCAATTATAGGATCGTGAGTCTCTAATGTTGGAAGTTAGCGTTCAGGTTAAGGGCGTAAAAGAGCTACGGCGGAATCTGTCTAATTATGACGAGATTGCCGACAGGCGACTTTTGACTGCTATGAAGCAATCGGTTATCGTAGTTGAGTCAAACGTCAAGCCGCTCGTTCCCGTGTTTCGTGGTCGCCTGAGGGGTAGCATCGCATCGTCGGTCAAGCATCAGGGCATCGGTTTAATCACTGGCGTCATTGGTTCAACACTTAGCGAAGACTATCCAGACGTAATGGAATTTGGAAGGCGTCCAGGCGCGCGTGGGCCAGCGTCAAGCAAGCTGGAACGGTGGACGCACCTTGTGCTGGGGAACGTTAAGTTGGCATTTGTTGTGGCACGCTCAATACATCGCAAGGGTATCAAAGGTCTTTTCTTTATGCTCAAGGGTTGGCGCAAGAGCAAGGGAAAAGTCGTGGGGTTATTTGTAAAGGCGCGCAACTTAATCATAGAGGACTTGGCTAAGTAATGGCGATTCAAGACTGGCTCGACGATCTGGTTGCAATCTTTGCGATAGCGTCTCACGACGGTGGCACGATTGCGACGTATCCATATTACGCCGGAACACCGATACCGTCGGCGATCAACGAATACCCATGCTCTTTTGTGTTTCCTGAAAACCTCAAGCCGACCATGAGCGCAGGACTAAAGCAAGATATTTGGGTAGGTCGTGTTGAGTTTCACTTCTTCCCAGACATAGGCTACGACAAACTGCCAGAGGTGATGAAATATGCAGCGCGCATTCGAGATGCGATAGGTAGCACAGTCACCCTCAATAGCAAGGTTTTGCATATTAGCGCAGACGAAGACCGAGCAGAGATTGAGATACCGCTCAAGTTACGCTGGGATAGTGACGGAGCGGGTTGGCACTGGGGCGCAATGTGGCATTGGCACGTAAAGGAAGACGTAAGCAACGACTACACGGTCGCTGCGTAGGAGAAGATTATGAGTCATGAGAAGTACATACAAGAAGTCAATAGGATGTATCTAAACATTCTCGGCTTGCGGCTCGTGCCGTTCGGCAAAGACGCATACAAGCTGGAAGAAGAAAACAGTCCAGGAAGTTTTGACGGCTGTCTGCTGACAAGCATTGACGCTACGTATGCCGAAGAGGTAAAGCGTGAGTGGAGCGAACATGCAGCCGCGCGTCAAGGTCGATTAGGATTTACAGTTCAACCGACAGATTACAAACCGAAAGTAAAAAAGGCGGCACTAACAAAAAAGGCCGCAGGGGAAGTGAACGATGGGAAGTGAAATTCTTACTTATGCTCAATGGGGACTTGAGTCAACACGCGGCACGGCGGTTGCATCGACGCGCATCGTGGGGTTTGATCAGGGGCCAGTACCGAATGATCGTACCGTGGCGATGGTCAAACTTGCAAATGCAAATAGATCGCAGGCAAACAAAGTACGAAGCGATACGCTTCAGGTAGTCGATGAGCGCACCATAACCGATGGATATTTTCAAGCTATACCGGCGTTCGTTGAATGCGGCCTGAATGGTTCTGCTGTGGGCGCTGAAAACACAGCCAGTCAAGGCGACTTCCCCTGGGATGGTACATTTTCACTGACTGGGGCCAATACACCGTCGGCGCTTACGCTTGAACTGATCGATGATACGCAAGCATTTGAGATTGAGCATGTGATGTTCACAATGTTATCTCTGTCGTGGACAGTACCAACAGACAACAGTCCTGCGCCTGTCGAATTGAAGTACTCATACTTTGGCCGCCAACTCACGCCCGTTACGGCAACGTCTGGACAGGCATTGCCCACGATTGAATTTATGAACGGTAAGCTCATGCGATTCTATAAGGACACTACCTGGGGGGGCCTGGGCACAACCGAGATCGCCAAGGTTCGCGGCGGCACAATTCAGATTGCGACAGGGCTACATCCAAAGCCGTTTGCAGACGCCAATAAATACTTTGCGACCTTTGGCGAGGACATTGTATCTACGCAAATCACGCTTGACATTGAGGGCGACACGGACGGCGATGCGATTTTGGATGAGTATCAGGCATTGACTGAGCGTGCAATCCGCATTGATTTTAACGGCTCACAGATTGGCACGGGCGACACTCATCTTTTTCGCGTTGACGCTATCGGACGTTGGACAGAAGCGATACCGCGCGGAAAGAGTATTGAAGGCAACAACATTCATACATGCGTTTTTGAGGCAATCGATAACGAGACGAATTACATGGATGTGGACTTGGTAACCGACATCAATACTATATAGAAAGGAATCGAAAGGTGAAAATCAACATACCGAAGATTTTAGAAGAGATTGACCTAACCGAACACCACCACGCCTATGTGGATAAAGAGGGAAAGCCGGTTATTGTGCATGTGTGGGTAAATATTCCAAACGAAAAGCGCACAGTATTGTTTGGGATTGCAACAGAAGCATATAGAGCAAGCGATTTGCTCGCGCAAGCTGGCAAGATCAAGGCAAAGAAGGCCGCGCGGGGCAAGGTTGCCGAAGCGATGGGAATCATGGACGAACAGCGTCAAGTCCGGTATGAAATCTTTGGAGAACTATGGAGTCAGCACAGTGACCCAGAAACGCACTGGACACCCGAAGAGGTAGAAAAGCTATACGAGGACGTGGAATCATTATTCTACTTCTTACAAGAACGCACCGGCACATTAATACAAGAGCATCGTGAAGGCACAAAAAAAGAATCCGCGCCGGTCTCTCAGAACTCGCACGAACCGGCGCGACAAGCGAACCCGTCCTAGTTGATATTCTACAGGCGCAAATGTTCAATCGTTTTTGCGGTACGCACATCACGCCATGGGAGTTGGGAGAGAACCGCGAGGAGATTGAAGACTACTTGTTAGCAGTGGGTATGTACATGTCCGAATATCCGACAATGTGGCAAGGGCAACAGGTAGTCGATAAGTCTCGCTCAGAGTGGAAAAGGAAAGCATTAAGCAAGGTGCATTAGGCAGTGGCAAAGAAACAGCTTGACGTTATTCTGCAAACCAAAAAGAAGGGCAAGGCGGTTGAAGGTCTTGAGAAGGACTTAGGTAAACTTGATAAGACTTTACAGAAGGTTGGCGCGCGCCTCAAAAAAGATATTGTGGGCGCTTCCCAACTTGTCGCTGGAGCCATGGCGAGTGCTGGCATTGCGGCTATTAAACTCGCAAGCGATGCCGCAGAAATGCAAGGCAAGTTTGATGTTGTATTTAAAACTGTAGGTGGTGATGTTACAAAAGCATTAGACGATTTCAGTGACGCGGCGGGCCGCAATAAGTTTGAGCTGCGCGGCATGGCTGCTGAATTGGGCGATCTCTTCAAACCTTTGGGGTTCACGGAAAAGGGCGCGGGAGATTTGTCGGTGCAGATGGTCAAACTAGCTGCCGACCTTGGTTCGTTTAACAATATGCCCATGTCGGAGGCGCTTGACCGATTGCGTGGAACGCTGGTTGGGTCGCATGAGAATGCGTTAGCGTTTGGCGTTGTGATTAATGAATCAACGATTAAGGCAGAGCTAGCTGCGCGTGGATGGGATAAATTAACTGGTTCTGCTTTGAACCAGGCAAAGGTTCAAGTGAGATCAAACCAACTCATTGCTGGAAGCACGGATGCAATGGGTGATAGCATTAGAACTGCCGACAGTTTTGCAAATACGTTAGTTAGACTTGAATCCAACACGCAAGAGTTGGGTGTCACAATTGGTCAGAAGTTGATGCCCGCTGCGCTTGAACTTGTTACGGGTCTTAACTCCTTGATCACGGCTGGCGAACAAACAAACGATACTCTGATTGAAATGGCGCAAGCAGGCGACATTTTTGAAAAGGCGGGTGCTTCGGCTACTATCCTCACGACGGGCGCTGATCGGCTTTCCTTTGCCTGGATTGAGAACCGCGCAAGAATGCTAGATATGGTTATCGCGGGTGAATTGACTGTTGAGCAATTCAACGAGGCGTCCTTGGCAACTGGAAAACTTGCATTTCAGGGTGGCGCGAATCGTGACGCAATGCTTGCTGAAAAACAGGCATTGGATCAACTGACTCAAGGATTAGCGAACGCTATTGGAATAGGCCGCGAGATGGAGGCAACCGATCTGGCGCTTTTTCAGGCACGCGGCTCGCTTAAGAACGTCACCGCTGAAGTTGTACCAATACAAGCGGAACTTGCCGAGGCCGAAAAGATAGCAACGCAAGCCGCAAAAGAACAGGCCGCCGCCGAACGCGAGGTAGCCGAATCGCTTGAGGCGGCGCGACAAGGCGCGGCGGATACTTCAATTGAATTCAACAACTTGGCTCAATCGCTCGTCAATGCGACCAACGCAGACCTTGCCAAGGTTGCGATTGACGGTCTTGATCAAAGTCTTAAGGATGGAGTTATAACACGCGGTGAACATGTGGATGCTACCCGCAATGTTATGCTTAGTTTTGACCTTGCGACAGATGCTTCATTACGTATGGCCGATTCGATGGGTGACGTGAATCAACTATTTGCAGATGGCAAGATTAGCAGCGGCGAGTTGGTTGATATTGTTGCCACACTTGACGAGAATGAGGGCAATTTAGATAAGACTTTGAAAGAGTTGGATATAAAATTTGGCGGTATTCACGATATACAAGGTGAGGTAGAACTCTCCGCGCTTGCCTTGAACACCGCGCACGAAGACGCGGCTCCGCTGGTTGAAGACCTGACAGAAAAATCAGAAGACTTGACTGACCAATTCAGCGAATTAAAAGATCGGGAATTTGACGTTGGTCTTGCGGCGGAACTTGTCAAAGACGGCGTAGAGGCCACAATTGGCCCCGTAACCGTCTCGGGCGATGCTGCGCGTGCCGCTGCAAAAGATTGGGGGGCACTTGCTAGCGCGATGGACGCGGTTGCATCTGGTGGTGGTTCTGTTCCCCTGCCCTCCTCTGGCCCTACGTCCACCGTGCCCGTATTCGCGCACGGCGGGAACATAGGGCGCTTTGGAATCGTTGGTGATCAGGGGCCTGAGCTTGTAGTGGGTAATCATGTGTTTAGCAGTCCAGACA
>SDBT01002675.1_pt1 | contig 31288 bp, 48 predicted proteins | sample 2277101 | NCBI WGS metagenome assembly SDBT01 (sample SAMN10404973, study PRJNA504765) | marine sediment metagenome | isolation source: marine sediment core GS10_PC15, 103 cmbsf | place: Arctic Ocean: Southern Knipovich Ridge | collected 2010 | reverse complement strand
TTTGATCGGATGGTGGTAGATGCAGGAACAGAGGTAGTCAATCATATCATATCTGGATTAAAAACTCTTGGCTTGCGTGCGGGCACTGTAGCTGAATATAATGCTACCATTGATAGCTTCTGTGAATGCATTACCCGACATATGCAGCCGCTAATGGATGAGATTGAGCGTCAGGATAAGGCGATAAACGCCATCAGTGATGTATACCGCGAATGGAGAGAGGCAGCGGAGAAGGGATTTGGGGAGATCGGACGTCTGCGCGGGGTGTTAGCCGACATAGACGCGCCGTATGGTGACTTGGCGCCGGCCGCAAAGCGTGAGATAGCCATACTACAAGAGCAGCTTGCCGTGAAGGATGCTGAGATTGAGCGGTTGCATATAGCACTTGCCCTTGTCGTGGATGAAGACCTGTGCCCGATAGGTATCATGCCAACACCGTTAGTAAAGAGCCTTCGTAATTTTCTGAGTACAGGAGAGGACATCGAATTTGATAGGAATGCATGGGAAGAGAAATTGGAGAAACAGTTCAAAGCTCATATGTTAAGCAGGGAGGACAAGTCATGAAGATCACGCGGGAAATGGCAGATGCTTGGAAAGGCCGATTACAAGATGGGGTATCGTGGATTTCCACTGATGGCATTCGTGAGGTAATGTCACAACTCATCGACGCCCTCGTTGGCGAGCCGGAGGTTCCGACTGGTCAGGGGTCAATCACAAAGATGCAGGATGATGATCGGGCTACATATACCACCGAGCGAGCAGGAATTGAATGGCATGAGGGATATTGGGCTTGGGATAAGGATAGAAAACGTCTATGCCAATTGGGGCAATTCAAAGACGCGCACAAAATGCAGTATGATAGTAGTATCAATGGTCGTAATACAGCAGACATCCCTGCGACTTGGCTTTGCATAGATGGATGTATCCATGCGATTAATGAATTCTCCATCCCAACCCGCGATCAACTCAAGACCAAGATCGGCACTGACGAGAAGGGCAAGCCAATACTGGCTTGGGCATGGGAATGGGTACAGAGTACAGGGGTAAATGAACTTGTAGAATACACACAAACAGGGTGGAAGAGCCACATATTGGTTTCACGTACCCTTGTCGAGGAAGCTGACATCCCAATCGTCACCACTCGCCAAGTCAAGGATATGTACCATGGCGTTTATCCCCCGGAGGAAAGAGCGCGTGCGTCAACCGATTGACAACCTGGCCATAGATTACGACGTACCGCAGGAGCTTGCGAATACCCTTGTGGGGCGCACGGAAGCCGATACAGCGCATAACATCGATCTGATGATAGAATATATCGAATGGCTGGTTGGGACGGTTAAAGAGAGGGTGGGGTGATGCTTGATCTAAACACGATATACTGCGGCGACTGCCTTGAGATCATGAAGGACATCCCGGACGGGAGCATTGATGCCGTGGTGACGGACCCGCCATTTTTTACGCCAGCGGTTCACTATCAGAGCCGTGTGAAATACGCACGCTCTTGGGGCGACATGTCAATTATCGAAACGTGGTGGTCAACGATATGCTCCGAGCTCCACCGGGTGTGTCCACAGGGGCATGTATTTGTATTCTGCAACAGCGAGTCATACCCCGCCTTTTATAAAGCTATGTTTCCATATTGGGAAAAGCTCAAATGCATTGTGTGGGATAAAACGCATGTGGGCATGGGGAGAATATTCCGAAACCAGCATGAACTTATAATATGGGCGAGGTCAGAAGGTTATTATTACCCGGAAGACGGTAAATTACGCTCAGATGTATTGAGGTTCAAGGCCACCCCGTCAGCAGAAAGAGAGCATCCGGTCGAAAAGCCGGTCGAGATGTTAAGTGAATTGATAGGCGCAAGCACGCCCTCTGGCTTAATCCTCGACCCGTTCCTCGGTTCAGGCACGACCGCCGTGGCCGCGCTCAAGACAGGGCGGAACTTCATCGGCATAGAGATTGATCCGAAGTATTGCGAGATCGCACAGCGCCGCGTAGACGCTGAACTGGCACAGACGAAGCTGGAGTTATAATGAGTGACTGGATTCTCTATCCTAACAAACTGTATTTGGAGGACACCAGAAAATACTGTTTCCTGCCTTATCAGAATCACCCAAAGGGTTGCCCGAACTGCTATGGGAAGTGTTGGGGTGACAATAAAACACAGCCGCGGGTAGACGAAGTAATGAATCTAAGCAGGCCATATTATTTCGTGTATAGCCGGTTTGATCTTGAGAAGCACGCGGCCAACATGAAGAGTAAGCATCCATCGTGGTCGGATCGGCAATGTAAATGTGTTCTGTATTGGCAAGGCACTGCTCGGAAACGCTTGAGGGAACATGTCCGGGAGGCACTGACGCAGATTAATCCTACTCCAGATTATCTTACCTATCTGCCTGAACTGCATGGAGTGAATGTCTATGAGAGTTGTCGGGATGCTGGGCTGGTTTTGGACAGCATAGCTGGGATGCGAATTTGTACCCACATAGCATTGTTGGGATACGGCCCGGAAGGAACACGGGGCGCGACCGCTGAACTGGCACAGACGCGGCTTGACTTGTGAAAAGGTAGCGATGCAGACTGTTAAAGAGGGGGTGGCGGTGAGTATTTATGATAGGAGTATGGATGACATGTTCGGTGAAGATATACCCGATAGCGATAAAGAATGGAAAGACATGCCCGAATATGAACATGAAGATATGGAGCCAGTAAGAGTTGTGATAATGAAATTCAAATGTGAGGAAGATGTACAGAAGTTCGCGGGACTGATAGGCCAGGAAATAACGCCGGTGAACCCTGATTGTGTGTATACTAAAAAGCTATGGTTCCCGCCACAAGAAGATATTATATGCCACGACAAAAGATATATTGACAATGATACTCTTGATATATTTGAGGGGTCCGGGCTATGAATCCTAAATACCCGATATATATTATATCAAAAGGACGATGGGAAAGCCGCCTAACAAGTAAGGCACTGGAAAATATGCGTGTTCCTTACCACATAGTAATTGAGCCGCAAGAGTATGAGGAATATGCCGCTGTGATTAATCCGGATAAAATATATACTTTACCGTTCTCCAATCTCGGGCAAGGGTCAATCCCGGCACGCAACTGGGTGTGGGAGCATTCAATTCAAGCGGGCGCGGAAAGGCACTGGATTATTGATGATAATATAGAAGGTATTTATAGATATAACCACAATATGCAAGTAAAGGTTACATCGGGGACGGCTTTTAGGTGTATGGAAGATTTCGCCGATAGATACGAGAATATCGCCTTATGTGGACCACAATATTTTATGTTTGTAAAAAGAAGAGTCGGCCCTAAACAGCCCGCATTATTATTCAACACGAGAGTATATTCGTGTACGCTAATAAAGAACGGCCTACAACATAGGTGGCGCGGGAAATATAATGAGGATACCGATCTGAGTATAAGGGTGTTAAAGGATAAATGGTGTACGGTATTATTCTATGCCTTTAATCAGATGAAAGCTCAAACTATGACAATGAAGGGTGGCAATACCGATACCGTATATATCGATGGAGATAATCGTAAAAAGTTTGCCGAATCACTAAGGAATCAGCACCCGGATGTAGTGAAGATCACAAAGAAATTCGGGCGCTGGCATCATCAGGTAGACTACATATCATTCAAGAGGAACCAGCTAATAAAAAAAGGGGGGCTTGTCGTCCCCGATAGAGTTAATAACTACGGAATGGTATTGAAGCAACTCTCGAAAAAGGATTGACATCAGATGAATAACATTGTATCATATAGGTATCAGGGGCGAGGACAGCGGCTGCATCCGTTTCCGACTGCCTACACAGTGGATTACTTTCCCCGATACCCCAAACCCTTGTAGGAGGGACTTCGCATGACCCAATCACCCGCATTCCAGTTCTACCCTTCCGACTACCTCGGCAAGAAAGTCCTACGCATGAAAGAGGCGTCACAAGGTATCTATTGGCACCTCATATGTATCATGTGGAATGACAGTGACGATCAGTGTTCTATTGAAAAAGATGACGAAATAATTTCAAAAGTGCTCGGAAAAACAAAACAAAAGTGGATAAAAGCACGCGACCAAATACAGTGGCCCGGAGATCCAATCCTCATTGAAACCGACACTCATTACATATCAAAGAGGTTGCGCGAAGAGAAAGAAAAACAACAGAATAGGAGTGATAAGGCCCGACATTCAGCATCCGTCAGGTGGGATGCGAACGCACCCTCCAAGCAATGCGAACGCAATGCGAACGCACCCTCCAAGCAATGCCCTTCATCTTCATCTTCACCTACACCTACCAAGAAGAAAGAGCAAAAGCACGCGCGCGGTGAACACGGTAATGTCAAAATGACAGACAAGGAACTTGGAAAACTCATATCCGACCACGGCGAAAAATTAATAAACCACATGATCCTCGTTCTCGATGAATATATCGGTTCTAAGGGCGAAAAATACAGGTCCCACTACATGACAATCAAGTCATGGATACGGCGTGACAAGGAGAATAATCATGGACAAGGACGAAATCAGAAAAGCGGAAAATACGATCCTAACGAACATTACATCAAGCAAACAGACGGGCCCCCCGTCAGAGACATCGACGACCCGGACTTTAAGATGTGACACGCCGGCCAAGTCATTCGGCTTAAAGCCACGCGGCGGTGAGGTAATAAAGCTCAACCAATTTAACCTTGGCGGCGTAAAGAATAAGATATTCAGTGACTGGTTGTTCACTCGCCCGGAAGGAAGGGGATATTACATCACCGGACCGTCAAGGTCAGGCAAAACATCATTCGCAATTGCGCTGGCCAACGAATACAACAAGCGAATACACCTTGAGCGGTTCAAACAATGGAAAAATGAGTCAGAAGATGACCGTCTCAATTATTTCGCGGGAGACGAGGGTGTCGGCGAAATACTTTTCTTCGACAGGGTTTACGCCATCGACTGGTATAATCTGAAACAAGCGTACAACCTGTTTCTCGAAAAGCGGTCACAGGTTCAGCAAAGCATGGTAGACGCTTGTGAGGCCCCAAACGGACGCCTCCTGTGGATCATTGACGACTTCGGCGGCGGGTACATGTCAGCGCCCGTGCGGGAGGCCACAGAGACCTTCATCCGCAATCTGTACAGCCAATCGGCTACGGTGATAATCACATCAAACGTCGAGATGGACGCGGCCCGTGACATCTGGAACGATCAGATCAGATCCCGGCTCGTTGAAATGTGCGTCCAGGTCAAGCTCACAGGTAAAGACAGGAGGGGTGCGTGATATTCAAGGTCATACCAATAAGCCCCGGAGTTTTGGCATACATAGCAAAAGTCAAAGAACTTCGGGAATTAATCTATGGCTACTACGAGCGACAGAATAACTTAAAAGACAGGAGAAAACCATGTGCCAACCGATCAAGAAAGGCGATACCATCTTCTCGGCATCAGTGACGGACGGGAAGGTGACGGAACGGCGTTATGATGTGGTGCGGGCTACCAGTAAGACGTTCCATGTTAGCGTCAGCGTCCGGTATCCTCACTATGCACGAATCGTCAATCGCAAAAGATTCGATGCAGGAAAAGAGGTTGATAACACGGATCACCACTACGCCCGCACACCAGCCGCAGCACTCGCGTACCTCACGGACGCGCTGGCGGCAAAGCGGGTAGCGCTCACAAACCAACTCTGGGTTGTGAAGAGGGACGAGCTCGCTGTGGTCAAGCTGGCAAGGGAGGACGGGTGACGATCGGCTCACTATTCGCTGGTATAGGCGGAGTCGAACTCGGCCTTGAATGGTCAGGGCTTGTTCATGAAGTGAAGTGGCAAGTAGAGATCGATCCGTACTGCCAGAAAGTATTAGCTAAACATTGGCCGGAGACGAAACGATATGGAGACATCAAGGAAGTCGGGGGACACAACCTCGAACCAGTTGACATTATTTGTGGGGGATTCCCATGCCAACCTTACAGTGTCGCCGGGAAGCGACGAGGCGCGGAGGATGACCGTGCTCTCTGGCCTGAAATGGCACGGGTTATTGAGGAACTCAGACCCTCTCTCGTCATTGGTGAGAATGTTTTTAACATCGTCGATATGGGGATCGACGATGTGTGTTCCGATTTGGAGCGCATCGGATACAGTGTTGCGTCACCGCTTGACATTTCATCTGCGGCCTGCTATGCCCAAACGGTGGAACGGCACCTGTGGATTATTGCCACGACCACTGGCGACGGATGCAAAAGGAGCCAAGCGGTCAAGATACAGAACGAGCCAAGAACACAGGGGAAATTTCAGGGAAGCGATACGGGAAGCGGAGACAGATGGAATCTACCCGCGAGCAGACTTTGTGGAGTGGGTAAAAGGATTCCCGCCCGGGTGGACAGACTTAAATGCCTCGGAAACGCCGTAGTGCCGCAAGTGGCGGAAGCGATAGGAACGATCATCAAGGAGTGGATTGAGGCCAACCAATGACCACCACAGCCCGAACAATGGTACTTCTCCGCAAGCAGGGAGGAACTGATGAATATACTCGCTCTTGATTGTGCAACCAAAACCGGCTGGGCGACGCTGATAGAGGGCCAAATAGAGTCGGGCGTGCAGGACTTTACCAAGACACGCGGTGAATCGAACGGCCTGATGTTTATGCGTTTCAATGCCTGGTTGGAACAGATGAATGAACTCATAGGAAACGATGTTTATGAGCTTATTATCTATGAACGGGCACATCATCGAGGAGGCGCGCCAACAGAGATTGGAGTCAACCTTACGGGTCGAGTCCAAGAATTTGGAGAACGCCATGGCTCAGAATACATGGCCGTCCATACCGCGACGCTCAAGAAGTTTACCACAGGAAGCGGCAGGGCGAGCAAGGATGACATGAAGGCATGGTACAAGAAAACGACGGGGCGGGAACCGATAGATGACAATGAGGCCGATGCGCGGGCGCTCTTGTATTACGCCACGAATGAGTTCAGGATAAAGCCAAGAGGGGTGACATGAAACCAGTAATGAATCTTGTACACCGGCGACTCAAGAGTATCATACAGACAGCCCTTGATGACCTCGGCCTCGAATGCGATGCGGACAAGGTGATCAACACGACGGCCATCCGCAACGCCCTGATACGCCAGGAATACGAGGAACGGCATGAACGCGGCAACTCGGATTCCCTGTTCATCTCGGATTCCCTGTTCATCGAGCTCGGCGAAAAATGGGGTGTCAGCTGGGCGACGGTGTGGTGTATAGTCTATTATCCGGGAAGGGGAAATGATGAAGCCCAACTATAAACTCAAGCGAACGGTGCCGCGAGAATTCATAGTGCTGAAGGCCGAACAGTATATGGTGGTCGATCAAAATAGACACTACCTCCGGGTGCAAGTGTCTGCTGGCAGGAAAAGAAAGTACACCATGACATTTCAGCTAAGCAAGGGCGGCAACTTTTACATCAACACCGAGAGACAGAGGAAAAACGATAAGGGGAAAATCATCACCTACGCGATCCCGGTGTAAGCAGCCCTTCGCGCACGCGAGTAGTATATAATACAACGGATGTATAGCTTGTGTATGAAGTATAGATATAGTTCTTACTAACAGGAGGAGGGAAAGATGTGTGAAGATACCGCGACCGAACAAGAGCGTAAAGACTTCTTGTGGGAATACGCCAGGCTCATTGAGAAACATCATGTCATCGTGACATCTTGCAATTGCTGTGACAGCCCGTATATGGAAGGGGAAGAAAGCGCTAACAAAAGGGCGGATCATATTCTTCATCTTGGACAATAGCTACTGATGTGAAACACCCGAAAGAATATACCGTTTGACAAATATACTAACATGTGTCATATTACGCGTATAGGACTTACGGCCTCCTATGGGCTGTTAAGGGATGCATCTGACGGGGCGGAACGGTTAAACTAACGCAGAGCCGATCCGCCCCTGATAAAAGACGAGGCGATAATGGCACACGCAGAAGTTTGTCCGGTATGCAATGGGAAAGGCGAACTACCAGCCGACAAGAACAATCCCGATTTCCCAACAAAAACATGCTACGGTTGCGATACAGGCAAAGGATGGGTCACGGTGCAGGATGAGAAACCCGCGCCTTTTGTTGTGCCAGGGTATTTGGCGGATATACAAAGAGACCCCCTAACACATCTGCCTTTGAGTGAAACAATCATAGGTGGAACATCGGGATGCACTACCTCTGAGGACTTGAATTAAAATGGCGCGCAAAGCCCCCCCCGATATTTTGAACGATCAGCAGATCAGGTTCTGCGAAGAGTACATCATTGACTTCAATGGAACGAAAGCCGCTATACGTGCCGGGTACAGTGAAAAGACAGCCGCATCGCAAGCATCCCAGCTCTTAACAAAACTAAACATTCAAAACAAAATAGCCAAGCTGATAGAGAAACGATCCAAAAGAACTGAGATTACACAAGACAAAGTGTTGTCAGAGATCGCCAAACTCGCTTTCTCAGACATGAACAACTACGCCCAGTGGGGTAAAGACGGCGTGACACTGAAAGATTCGTCCGAACTATCGCCAGAGCAAACCGCTGCGGTGTCTGAGGTGTCTGAGTCAACGACAAAAGACGGCGGCACTATCAAGTTCAAGCTGCACGACAAGAAGGGATCGCTTGAATTACTCGGGAAACATCTCGGTATATTCCAAGACGCCGTGCCAACTGACCTCAATATCAAGGTGACAATATCCGGTGTTAATGACACAGAAACCAAAGGGGCGTGACATGGAATGGTGGAGAATATTGGGCATGGTTGTAGCAAGCTATTTATGGTTGGTTGTGATGGTATCGGGAATAGATGTCGTGTTGAAGAGAGCAACATCATGGCCTGATAGCGTATGGGCTGCTGCCGCATTCACACTGTTTGTTATTGCCCCCCTCGCGGCCGGAGCGGCATATGCGATAATGTGGATAGGTGGAGTCCTATAAATGCTGAAGACGACTCCCACAGTTAACATCGACCTACCCCGCGAGATGTTCAACGATGCGTTCTTTCCGTTGCTGAATGACGAGACGCCGTTGCAAATATCCTTTGGCGGTTCCTCGTCGGGCAAATCGGTATTCGATGCTGATAGGGCTGTGATCGACGTAATGAACGGTGGACGCAACTATCTTGTTACCCGCAAGGTGGCCGCTACAATCAAAACATCGGTGTTCAATGAAATTACCAAGTCGATTGCCCGTATGAAAGCCGGGTCTCTGTTCACCTCGAATAAGTCTGAGTTCTCATTCACATGTCGCAACGGCTATCAAATCCTATGCAAAGGACTTGACGACCCACAGAAAATCAAATCGGTAACACCTAGCAAGGGCGTCATCACCGATATTCGCATGGAGGAAGCAACGGAATGCACGGAAGATGATTATGTTTTGCTTCAAAAGCGGTTGCGCGGCATCGATCCGGACTACCCCGGCATAGTGAAACGTATGGGACTTGACTTGAATCCGATCATTCGCACGCATTGGATATACAAGAAATGGTTCGCTGGCGCACCGTTGCCAACGGGCCTTGGCTGGATGTATCGAGGCCCCGACATTGTAATCCTGAAAACCACGTACCGGGACAACAAGTTCCTGACCGCCGATGACCGGGCGAGGATCGAGAAAGAGACCGATCCGTATTACCGGGCTGTTTATGTCGATGGTGAATGGGGAGTACTTGGTGATGTGATACTCACCAACTGGCGTGTAGAGGACTTGTCTGAGGTTGCCGATCAGTTCGGCACATACCGGAATGGCCTTGACTTTGGATACGTTGATCCCGCCGCATGTGTGCGGACAGCCGTCAGGGAGAATACGCTGTACATCACAGATGGATTCTACGAGCGCGGTTTGACAAATCCACAGCTTGCCAAATTGTTGAAGCCGATCATTGATCATGACACCGTGTACTGTGATTCAGCGGAACCGAAGAGCATTGAGGAGCTACGGATTGAAGGCATTGACGCCGTGTCTGCCGACAAGGGTAAAGGGTCGGTAATATTCGGCATCAAAAACCTCCAGCATTACGATGATATTGTTGTTGACGTGAAGCTGCAATGGCTCGTGAATGAACTCCAGGCATACCAGTGGCGCAAGAATAAGCATGGTGAATCACTGGAGGAGCCGGTGGACAGGAACAATCATGGGATCGACGCGGTGAGGTATGCGCGTGAAGGTGAACTCGAACAGGGCCCGAGAGCGAGGTTGATATGATTAAGTGGATATTCTCAATCATATGGAGCCAGCGGCTTTGGATTGACAAAGAGGCGGGTAAGAAGTATACTGTCATAAAGGTTAAGGGCTGGCGTACCGCCGTGCTGGATTCCTGGACTGGAAGCCGCTCAACCAATACGTTCTGTTTATTTTCGTGGGATTGAAAGGGGAAACACCATGAGTAAGACACTGATCTACATCGCCGGAAGTAACACGGGAGACACACTTGATGAACTCTTTCCGTGGGCCATCGTCGGGGTCTACACAGACGAGAAAGAGGCAGTGAGGGCGTGTATCAAAGAGCGCCACCTTGTTATCGAACAGGAAGTCAATGCGCCGCCAAACAATGGTGAGAACAGCGTGTTCGCCGATGTCGCTTGGTATCCCTTGCTTGAAACGAAGGATGAAGGTATCGCGCGGTGCCGCGCACTCAATGAGGCGCAGAAACCGGAGGGCCCGCCGAACGAACTGGTCAGCAAGGGTGGGACAGTAAAGGAAAAGGTGGCATCATGACCGATCCAAAGTACAGCACCAGCGAATACAGGGGTCACCACGGCAAGAAACCACGGGGCCGGGGCACATGGAGGTTCAGGATCAGCGGGCCGGACGGTGACAAGGTGTTCCGATTCGGTGAGCATTACACCTACGCATCGAAGTTGGCAAAGCAGACAGCCGTGACTATCGGTGCAACCAGCATCATGTTGATGAAGTGAGGGGGGATGACTGGCCATGACACAGAATCCTTGCACGCTATCAAATAGCTGGTTCTGCCAGAGACGGCAACTCCAATATGCCATTGATGAGTTTAGGACGGCAATGTTGAAAGAGATGTCACCGGTGATCAGGGTGGCGTCGCGAGTGCTCCTGAAACTATCTGAACTTTTGCATGGGGTGACATCATGACACGACAAAGTTTCATCGCGACATTGGTTGGAGCAATCGTAGCGCCGTTTGTAACCGCCACAAAGGCGGGCAAGGTGGGATATATAAATGCACACAAAGCAAATGATGCCTGCGATTACAGGGTAATTAACGCTGACACCGGAGAAGAGATACTTCACTGCTTCGAGGCGAATGACATAACGGGTGAATACGGCGTGTATGTGCAAAAAGATGGAAGCTATTATATGACCTCCGAACATGAGATAGCATCAGAACAGCATACGGGGAACATTGAGATACGACTTGCTGTTGATTCTGACCGGGAAGCATTTCTACAGGGTCTAAAGCGCACCGGCACCAACCAACTCCTTCAAGGGAATGTGGCCACATCATGAACCGGAAACAATTCTTTCTAACGATATCGGCGAGCATTCCGTTTGTGGGCCGGTGGTTCAAGAGGGATAGCGGGGCGGAACCTGAATGGGATGAGTGGACTATTGAGATTAACCCCGATGAACTCTGTGCCTATGATGGTCCTGAATTAGAAGAGTGGTCGGCGACAGTTGAATGTAGGGCGAGTGACTATCCGATAAGACGTCGGCTGTTTGTAACATATGGAGAAAGTATTCCCGGAATACCCGCAGACCAGTGTTACGAAACACTACAAGACGCTTTGTGTGACGTTGATCCCGGTAATTGCGACGGGATATACATCCCATCAACAGGTACGACATATACGTTAGGATAGGGGGCCGTATCATGAACCGGAAACAATTCATCTTGTCGATCCTTGCGGGGATTCCGTTTATCGGGCATTGGTTCAAGCTGGAAGAAGCGGTGGGGATTTTCATTGGGGATACTGAATATCCCTCACTGGGTGCGGCTTATGATGTGGTAGAGATTGGCGACGTGATTACCATATTCAACAAAGAGCCGGTGTATGTGGTTGCTATCGGTGATAAAAATGATCCATCTAAGAAATACTTATCCTTTCGCCCGGAGCCGGTACATGTCCGGTTTGATCATAGCGAGACCGTGTTCACTTACAATAGTGGGCGTGATCCGCAGTTTATAATCAATTCTTACGGGCATGATTCCAACATCCCGCATGGAAAATGCACGACCTTATGACAAACAAGAAATACGGGGCTGGCCTTGATATGCAATTCCCGCAAAAGCTGTATGATCAGTGCGAGGAACATGTCAATGGATAAAATCCTCTACATCGTCGGCCAAACCGTGCCTGATGGCAATACCCTGCCGGAACGGTGGAACCTTGTTGGCGTGTACGAAGAGAAAGCCCTTGCGGAACACCAGTGTATTGACGATAATTAGTGTGAACTGAGATGTCTGTAATAATCAACATTCGAAGTAGTGCAAACGCACTGCTTTAAACGCTTCACAATTCACAAAGGGAGGTAGTATGTATCGATTCATCTTCATCATTCTACTTGCACTCATGATCTTCATGCCGTGGGGCACCAGTATCACTGAGGGGCAACCCCCCGATGTCGCCGGTGTACTGTGTGAAGACAACACCCTTCCTGCTGTCTATGCACTCTCGAAGAACTACCCCAATCCGTTCAATATGGACGCTGCAGACTACGTGCTCACCCCGAACATGACGGCGAGTCTGATTGTCTATGACTACGATGTCGATAGCCGTACTGCTGATTCCAAATCCATGGATGCCACCACCATATTAGACGCTTGCTATGAGACGACCAGCACGGACATTTTGGTTCTGCTTGAACATGAACACTGGCCCGGTGCTGTCAAATCTGGACGCCACGACGACTGCCTTACGCTCGCCGATACAAAGGAGCCGTCGATCTGTGATATTTATTTCTACCGCATGAGCTTCAGCAAGATCGAGAAGATGACACTCAACGGTTAACAACCCTGTCTGGGCGGGTGTCTATCGACGGCATCCGCCCGGCCATAAACTAACACGGAAAGACTGATGCCGCAGGACAACACACAGCCGATTCACGAAGAACTACAAACCGACCCCGCTGTCGTTGCCGAACGATGGCCTGACCTGCACGATGACACAGATACGCCGCCGATACCTGTCAAGCGACCGGACGTGAACGACGATGCTATTTGGGAGAAACAATGATACCGAAAGGAAATGACATGAAGAGATTGACAGGGGTATTCCAGCATGTGCCGAAGCCGGGAGAAGCGATTGAGATTAGGATCGATAATGGTGAAGTCACAGATTTTAAGATAGCGCCCGTATTGTCAGAGGGTAACGCTAAAGCAGAGGCACCAACACCACAGCCCGCGCACGAGCCAAAGTACAAAGAGGGCGACTTGGTATACGTGAAGGTTCGAGGCATTGTTGTGGATGATTATAGACCAACAGGAGGCGGAGCTCCGCGGGTTATGGTCCACATACCAGCTATGACAGAAAACTTTGACGGAGACACGGTAAACGCGGGATATGATTCATTAATCCCACGCCCCGACAGTGATCCGAGTTACGAATAACCAACCGGGAGTATCATGAACATCTTACAGCGATTCGCCGCCAGTATATTCACGAAAGCCACGGGGGGTAAATTCGTACCCGGTGCGATCACGACTTGGCAGGCGGGCCGCAACCATCTCCCGAGACACAACCAGCGGGCGCAGCTTGCGGCATACAAATCATGGATCTATGTCTGCTCGTCACGCAACGGTGCCACATTTGCTGAGACGCCGCTCCGGCTGTTTGCTACAAAGTCATCTGTCAAGACCCGTATCATAGTTCCGCATCGCCCAATCAGTAAGTTGCAACGACGCCACCTTGAAACATGCCCTGGAATCCAAGACTTGAATGCCGTGCGCAAAGCAATGGACATTGTAGAGATCACCGACCACATATGGTTTGATCTGATGCAGCGTGTCAATCCCTTCATGCAACGATTTCAGTTACTTGAGATCACACAGATATATCAGGAGTTGACTGGAAACGCATACTGGTATGTGGTCAAGAATGAACGCACTGGGTTGCCGGTTGAGATATGGCCGCTACCGCCTGACCGTGTGCAAATAGTGCCGAGCACAACGGACTTCATAAGCCACTACGAATATCGGTTTGGCACGGCCAAGATACGGTTTGAACGTGACGAGATCATACATTTCAAGATGCCGAATCCGAATGATCTGTTTTACGGGTATTCACCGCTTGCTGCTGCCGCAGAGATGTACAACATTAATACAAACATGAACCGGTACGAGAACGCGCTGTTCACGAATAACGCAAGACCGGAGGGGGTTTTCACGACAACTAAGTCACTTAATGATGTAAGTTATAAACGACTGAAAGAAGAAATCGATGCCGTTTGGCGCGGCGTTATTAATGCGGGTAAATCCGCATTGCTTGATAACGATTTGGGCTATACGCCGATAAGTTTCTCGCCCCGCGAAATAGGATTCCTCAAGGGCCGTGAGTGGACAAAGAGTGAGATGTTCGAGGCATACGATACACCGCTTGGACTATTCGATCCGAAAGCAAACCGGGCAAATGCCGAGGCCGCGCTATTCACGTACATGAAGTTCGGGATACGGCCACGCCACACCCGGTTCCACGAGAAGCTGAATGAGTGGTTTGTACCACTGTTTGATGGCAACATGTTCGTAGCATTCGACAACGCGATACCGTCCGACAAGGAATTTGAGTTGAAGGAACGCAACGAAAGCGTGAAGGCAGGCATCATATCCCTCGATGAAGCTCGGATTGACATTGGCCGTGAACCGAGGGGTAACGGTGCGGATGAATTACGCGTAGCCAGCAATCTTGTGCCTGTGGGATCGCCGTCTCAGACACTGGTTGAAGGGCTTGTGCGGAGAGTAGTTGAACAAGTGGGTGAAAGGGGAAGCAATGGTACGCACCAAGTATTGTGATATAAAGACGCGCGGATATTGCACGCGGTGTTTTGATCACTGTGTCGGCTGCGAGAACTACAAACCGCCCGAACCAAAACAAAAAGAAGTCGAACGGCGCGCTCTCTGCGATGGTTGTATATTGTTGCCAATATCCGCATCACCAGTGTGCAGCAGTTGCCAAAATCATACGGGGGCTATGACCGTGAATTGCAGTACCGTGCTTGGCATCGGATTAGATGGCGTATGTGACAACTACAAGCCGAAAATAAGGACAGCGCTATTCTCACGTAGCCAACCGGCAGCACCGAAGATTAAGGGCCACAGGAAAGAATCGTGTGCACTTAACGTCCCCGTCAATCCAATGTGTGAAGTCGTTTGCTGTGTGGGGTGCCCACACTTTGAGGTTGAGAAACAACCTGAACTGAAGGACGGTTTCTGGTATGTGGTATCATCGGGCACGGCAGTATCCATTCCGGTTAAAGACGAAGTGATGCAATATCAAATGACCGCAGGAGGCCCGCACGACTTTGTTTTCAAGCCGAGTCGTGGATGTCAAGGCACAATGATCTCGCCCGCGGTCGCGTCATACCGGCCTGCCACCTTTGACGACCTGTCGATTGAACTCGCGGGAAAGGCATGTTGGGTACACCGCTATGGAGAAGATAACAATATGGTGATACACAACGAGGCAGAACGATATTTGTATGACGGCACCATGATTAATCTTGGGAATGGCGATACAGCCCTCGACATCGCCAAGAAACTCGGTGCCCCTGTCATCTGTACGGATCAGTGGCAGGCATTGACAAGGGTGACGCCATGACCATACTAATCGACGGTATTATGATCAACGGGAAGCTGTTTGAGATGCCGCCCCAAGAAGTATGGATTAGTGATTCAGGGGAAATAACCATAACGATCAGCATAGCAGGAAAAGGGGTACTGCAATCAACAACGTACATCAGACAAGAACACCTTGAGCAGGTGGCATCATGACCAAGAAAGTCGTACTGAAAGTCAACGCCACCGGGCGCGGCACGATCCACATTGACGACAAAGAGATTGAGAATGTCCGGGGCGTGAAAGTACAATCGAGTGTCGATGATCTGACTACGGTCACGATAGAACTGGTGAATGTTGATGTCGAAGCTGAACTCGAAGCGGGTATAGTTGACGTGACCCCGATGAACAACAACGGATATAGGGAGTACAGATACGCTAAGGGGAGAGTCACGACAAACGTATCCGAGCCGGAATTGGATGCAGAAGTGAAGTCCGCACCGGGCTGGGAGAATTCAATACTTGCCAACTATAAAGCGGCTGGCATGCGGAGCTTCGATGACAAGCACAATTGCCGCAACTGCAAGTGCTATGATGTTGACGGGGACGATGTGACGACCAGGGGCGTTATGCGCAGATGTTACCACAGCCATACGGTGCCGCATTGGAAATATGTTTGCCAAGGTGCTTGTTTAGCATATGTCCCAAAACAGGCGGGCCGGATCTGCAAGAACTACCACCGCACGTCCACGGCACATCTATTTTACAAGGGGTGTGACAACTGCCAGAACTACGTGAACAAGGATCCGTCGTGCGCGGCGTGCAAACATTCGCGCTTGGCAAGAGACCAATCATATTACGGCAGAAATGGAATTATGGTCTGCGTTAGAAGAAAAGACAAGCACGCTCAAGTTCTCCCGCAAGCCGAATGCGAACACTATGAGGCCAAGAAGTGACCCACCTCTCAACCATAACAGCCGACGCGGTAGTCGAGGCCGCAACGCAGATCATCAAGCGGTCTGGTAGTGCCGCCCGCGCTGCGGCATGGCATGCGTTCGTGAAGTTCACCGACCCCCAGGAAGTGAAGCTCGCGGCTGTCCATGTCAAGCTATTTGATCAGCAAGAGAAAGTGGTCATATCGAACATGAACAAGAGACCGCTGAAGGCGATGCGTGATGACATCGCAAAGGGCGCGGCATTCAAGCGTGGGCCGCACCAAAGCGCATTATCATTCGGGAAATATCTACGTACCGGCATCATAGACATTAAGGGTGAGTTCGATTCCCGCATCGATACATGGCTATTCGGGGCGTCCACCTGGAACAAGATATTTGCCGACGAGACACGAGACACCATATCGGGCATTGTCATCTTGAACGGTGGCCGGGCAATGGACGATGTTATTGGCGTTGCATCCGCATTCGATGTCACCGATCCGAACGTCCGGAGGTTCGTTAAGGCAACACCGGCGGAATGGGGATCACTGGTCAATGAAACGACCGGCAAGGATTTGAGGCGCACGCTGACTGCTGGCATGGAGGCCGGGGAAAGCATGTCGAAGTTGAAGAAACGCGTTGCCGATTACTACGACCTGAACGCCAAAGATGTACGCGCTCCGCTGATAGCCCGGACAGAGACAACCGGAGCCGCAAATTTCGGAACACAGGAGGCATACAAACAATCCGGTGTCGTCGAGGAAAAGGAATGGGTGGCAGTCCTTGATTCAAGAGTCAGAGATTCGCACTCGTCACTCGACGGTACTGTAATCCCTCTTGATGACACGTTCTCAAACGGGCTGGAATACCCTGGTGATCCGAACGGCGATGTTGCTGAATTGGCAAATTGTCGTTGCACGTTAGTGCCTGTTATTAAAGAGGTTACGGAATGAATTGGACAACAGATATACCAACTGTGTCGGGGTGGTATTGGTATCAGGAAACCGACGATGATGCAGGTGTCGTACAATACTACGAGGATACAGGTGTATGGTTTAACGACGCATACGAGGGTGTCAAAATAGATACCCTGAGCGGTGAATGGCAAGGCCCGATTGAGCCGGAAGGCGCGGAAGGCCGTCCTGTGTTTGTCGTCGGACACGCAACACCAGCAGACGCGCAAAGAGAAAGATGGACTCTTGTGGGTATATATGACGACGAGGGTGATGCTGTTGATCAGTGCGTGGACGGGGGATATTTCATCCTTCCAATCGTTGCCAATGCTGACGGCATGCACGAGGTACACGGCCCTGACGCTGGGTGTCTTGATTCTGATAAACTTTGGCATCCTGCAATAGAGGCAAAGAAACCGCATGACGAAGGTGCCACATAACGGGTGCCAGAAGCAATGCGCACAACAGGGGTCGCGGCAACCGGAAATCATGCGGCCATCATCGAGCAAAGCGGCCCCTGATATTAACCGCCGGAGGGGAAGATGGAAATAGAATGCGGGAAATGCAATAAGGGAACGATGCAGCCTATAAACGGGATGTATGTACCCGCATATCCACCGGCCTATCCGTATAAATGCAGCCGATGTGGGCATACGAAAAATGTCAGTGCTATTGATTTGATGAACTTGAAAATTGCAGCCGCAAGCGGAAGATGATAATGCCAACATGGGAAGACGATAATTACACATACTGGCAATCCGAATATGGTGGTTTGACAATCCGGCGACCAAAGCGTATATTGCCTACACCGCCACGCGTTAGAATACTGGCGAAAAAGATCGACAGGGAAATGCTGAATGAGCAATGAAATTGACGAAGTAATAAAGAAATTTAAGGACGGTAAGCGCACCGGGAAGATCACGGAGACGCGCACAATCGTCTTCAATCAAGGCGGCATCAGGGATGACGAACAAGAAGTCGAGATAACCGAAACATACAAGAGGAAACAGCAGCAGTAACTACATAAACGGATTCTGATAAAGCGCCCTTAACCGGATCGCTTACAGCCCGGATCGCAACACGGTGGACAATCGTAAAGTCCATTGTGAACGGTTCGGGCTTTTTGTATTTCGACCGCCAGAACGGAGAAGATAATGACAGACACGGCGACAGGCATAATCGAAAGGGTGCGGGATAAGGCAAAGAAGTTACTCGCGCTCATGCGTGACGCTGGCGATATGTTGGAAAGTTATCTTTATCTCTTGCACCATGTTCACCTTAATGACAACGGCACAGAAGAATTGCATCATTGTTTTGTCTTAGATCATCTCGGAAACAAGTTCACTGTAGACCATATCAAGGGCGCGGACGGCAATATATATCATGCTATAATCGGACTTGAAGATGACCAAGTTGTTTTCTGGAGCGAGGAAGAGGCGGAAGCAGCTGGATGTACCGTGCCATGTGCAAACCGACAATTGTGAGATAATAAATGATAGTGTATCCCAAAAAGTGGCGTCAAGATTACAGCAAGTATGCAGATGATACAGGCAGCAGGGATATATCCATTGAAGAATTTGTTGACACATTAAAATGGATGTTGGAAGAATTAGACATCCGAAATCTTGCATACAGCGGCGGTATTGATTCAACAGTCATGCTGGATATTCTCACTCATCAATATCAAGCCAGCACATATACGATGGCATCAAGAAACGATCATCCGGACGCACTGTTTTCAAAAATCGGGAGCTTAATATATGAAACATCACATCATGCAATCATAACCGAGATAAATAGTAATGGCAATGTTTACGAAACCTTCTTTGAATCCTTGCCCGATGGTGTAACAAGTATTATATGCTGCGACGGGATCGACGAGTTCATGTGTGGGTACTATGACCACCAAGTCGATGCGGAAGAGAAGTATCGCCATTATCTTGGCAGATTAACACCGGATCATCTTGAGGTGCTTGACAGTGAATCCGGCGATACCGAAGTATACCTGCCGTATTTAGATGAAAGAATGATAGAACTATATACCAGCATTCCGCTATCGGCAAAGGTAGACGAGGCACATAGAAAAATATTCATGAGAGATGTAGCGTATTCTCTTGGTATTGACGAAACGATAATCAACAGAAACAAGTATGGATTCTGTGATGCATTCCTAAACAAGGACAAATAAAATGTTATCAGCGGACGTTATCGCCCAGGGAGTTCAGGACAGACTGGAGACAGAGATGGCAAAGGCAGCGACACTCGCACCTGATATCGAGCACAAGAGCCTTTCCGCGCTCATGCGCAAGAAAGGTGTGGACGTAGACGCGCGCACCGTGACCGCAGTAGCGAACAGGCCGACCGCCGACCGAGACGGCGAAGTCATTGACGAGAAAGCATGGGACTTGAAGAACTTCCGGACCAACCCCGTGCTGATGTTGTCGCATGATTATTGTGGATTCGGCCCAGGGCGCGGCCTTCCGGTCGGGCGAATTCAAACCATCGAGGTTGGCAAGTCAGGCGACCTCCTGTTCACCGCTGAGTTTGCGCCGAGTGCAATGGGTGACGAACTGCTGCATCTGTATGCCAATGACATCATGCGGGCCTTCAGCGTCGGTTTCATCCCCAAGCAATCCGTGACAGGTGACGAGATCGATCGTGACAAGTTCCCGGATGCGAGTATCCGGCGTGTGTTCACGAAAGTCGAACTCCTCGAAATCAGTTGTGTGGCGATAGGCGCACACCCCGAAGCGCTTGTCAATGCCCTTGAATCCGGTGAGATCAAAACGAAATCTGTGCGTGATGCCGTCACAGAGGCGCTCGACGCCGGTGACAAAGGCGTGATCGGATATCGGAAATACGACCTTGCTCCGATAGGCGCAAAGTGGGATGCCGCGAAAGAGGTAGCCGCCGCCGATGTCAAGCAACTACGGAAGATGTCAACGTGGTTCGATTCCGAGCGATCCGATGCCAAGAGCGCATACAAGCTGCCTCACCATCGGGCCGCTGATCTGAAAACAGTATGGCGTGCCGTATCCGCTGCAATGGGTGCCCTGCTCGGTGCCCGTGGTGGCGTGAAGATACCGAAGGATGACCGCAAGGGCGTGTTCACTCACCTGTCGAAACACTATGCAGAGTTTGAAAAGATAGTGCCGGAGTTCCGCGATGTCGATGTGGACACTACAAAGGAACGTGTCGCGTGGTCGGTTGACGACGGTGATTTCATCGACATGTCAACCGCAGATGAGCCGGTGGACTGGATCGGGGCGAAGGAAGTAGACAGGATTGTGGTATCTCCCGCAGAGAATATCCTACGGATGTATGACGATGACGGTGTAGTTGTTGCTGAAATCACCGGTGATGGAAAAGGGAAGGTGCTGCCGGAGCTAAACGCTCATGATGCGGCAGTAATTCAACAAGCCGCCGCAGAGCTTATTCCTCAACAACCAGTCCTCCTTGTCTGCGACACCGAACCAAAAGGCGTAACCGCTGAGATGGTCAAGGATGCATTCGCCACAGTCACCGCTGAAAACGCACAGGAACGAAACGAGAAGATAACCGAAATAGTAGGAGATGAAGTGGCCCGTGCATTCGGGAAAGCGACGAGGGAATCGTGACACACTGGAGCCGGTGATCCCGGCAGGTGAAGAACGTACCTGGGCGTCGTCCGAATGGGATGCTGAATCGAATAAGCTGAAACCGCACACACGAACCAGAATGGAGCAATGAAATGGGAGAGAAAGTCACACCAGAAGAGACCGCCGAGAACGAGCAGAAGTTCCTCGACAAGGACGGTCTGAAAGAAGTCATCCGCGCTGAGATCGACGCAAGCGCGGAACGGCAGAATATCACGATGACCGAGACGATAAAGGGGGTCGTCAAGGAACTCATCGAGGATACCGTGTCGAACGCCATCACGCCAAACAAGGCGCACCAGCTTGGCGCACGGGATGACCCGATGGGCGGATACAAGAGCATGGGGCACTTTGCCGCTGATGTGTTCGCAGCAGGGCACAGTGGTCTCAATCCATCCGAAACGATGAAAACATGGCAGGCGCAGGCAATCGAGCGCGCTGCAGGGAGTCCGTCACAGAACATCACTGTGCCGGAAGACGGCGCATTCCTTATCCCGCCCGAGATGTCAACCGAAATTCTGAGCCGCGTCACGGAACGGCTGAACATCATGAGCCGCGCAATGGTTCTTCCGATGTCTACTAATTCCATTCTCGTTCCGTACATCAAGGGATTCAACGAGTCGCAGGGCTTTGTTGCCGGTAACGTCCAGTTCATTTGGGAGCAGGAAGAGAGCCAGGGCGACACCAAAAACGTCAAGATCGGCCAGATTCGCTTGCAGCTTCGCAAGGCAATGGCACTTGCATTCGTGTCCGGCGAGATGATGAAGTTCAGCCCGGCAACCGCAGGCCCGTTGCTTTCGCGGGCAATGGAAGATGCGATGGCATTCGAATTGACACGGGTCTTCATGCGCGGAACAGGCTCAGGACAGCCCCAAGGTGTCTTGGGTTCCAACGCCCGCGTTGCTGTGGCAAAGGAAACCGGTCAGCCCGCAGACACCATCGTGTACGAGAACGTCTTGAATATGTTCTCCCGCATGTGGGGCGACGGCGGCGAGTGGTTCGGCAACAGGGATATTGTGCCGCAACTTGGCGTAATGAACGTCTCTGTCGGCACAGGCGGCGCTCCCGTCTGGATCAATGGTGGTGGAGAGAATGCACCTGGTGCGACAATCCTCGGCTCACAGTTGAGCTACACCTCATCCGCATCATCCCTCGGTGATGAAGGCGATATCGGATTCTACGACTGGTCGCAGTATCTGATCGGACAGGAAGCCGGTGGCCTGAATCTGGACGTAGCGACTTCGATCCACCTGAAGTTCGATTTCGACCAGAATGCATTCCGGTTCATCTTCTATGTTGACGGACAGCCCTGGTGGCCTGAGCCGTTCAGCCCGGAACATGGCACCACCAAGTCGCCGTTCATCACGCTGGCGAACCGTGCGTAATAATCGTGGGCGTGCTTAGAATTCCTCGCCCCAACATAAGTAGGAAAAACAAAAGGAGATGCACAATGTTCGGAGTAAGACTTGAACAAAACATGACTTTCATTCCGATTCCCCCGGCGGATTTTAATAGCGCAGTTACGGGATCGAACTGGATTTCGATGGCGAATCATCCAAAGGCAGCAGTGGTCATGATGGCTGGCGAAACAGCCGGGAACACGTTCACGGTCACGCTCGATCAGGCAACCGACAACGCCGGGACGGGCACCAAGACGCTGGCGCTTTCAAACGCCGCGTCAACCGGCCAGAGATTCCTGATCGGCCCTGTCACCGGCAAGTACACGGTAGGCGAGCCAATCACCGGCGATAGCTCGTCCAATACCGCCGAAGTCTATCAGGTCGGCTCGGGCTTCATCCTCGCCCGTTGCCTCACCGGTGGGACAACCTGGACAAACGGCGAGGCGCTTGACGGCGGAACGTCCGGAGCGGCCGCTACCCTCATCGGCACAGGTCAGGACGAGGACATTCTCCTGCCTTTCGCAACCGATCCGTCCTCGACAATCACGGTTCCGGCGGTGACGTTCAAGACCTACATCATCAACATCGATGCCGCGTCTCTCGACAACGCAAACGGATTCGATCACTTCCAGGTCGATCTGTCCAATCCGGGCGGCTCGGTAATTGGTGCTGGTCTTATCATTCTGTACGGTGCGAGGGATCGTGGCGTTCCGATGCCTTCCGCACTCGGCACCAAGAAGATCGCGGTTACTACCACTTAAACACTCGTACCGATTGAGTGGGCGCCTTAACCACGGGCGCTCACTCACGAAAGGAGAATCGGATGCAACAGATCAAACTGAAACGCGACTGGATGAACTATCCAAAAGGGAAGGTCATGCCGATGGCTGATGGACAGGCATTCCAAATGATCGAACGGGGTACGGCTGAACTTATCACCGAGCCGAAAAAGAAACCGCCGCGACGCAGAGGCAAACAGCAGTCGGGCAGATCAAACAAACAAGTACAAACACCGGCTGCTCAAAAGTAATGTCACACCGGTTGGAACCCGGAGACAAGGAGCAGTAAGATGGCACAGGGAACAAAAACAGCGCTGTTCTCGCGCAAGACAGCAGGCGGCGTACTGGCAATCGAAGATCAGTCGGTATCTACCGGTAATCGATGGTATGTCGATTCCGGCAGCACATCGACTGGCGGTAATACTGTTGGCCACGGACGCAGCCCTGACAAGCCGTTCCTGACGTGGGCATATGCGCTCTCCAGTGATGTCACCGACCTGAATAGCGGCGACCGTATCTACCTCATGGAGGGTCATACAGAATCACTCACGTCTGCCGGTGCGGTTGCAATCGACCGGGCAGGTATCTCAACCATCGGTCTTGGTGAAGGTACCGACCGGCCGCAGATCACGTTCGCGTCGTCTGACAATTCGGCGTCCGTCCTGATCACCGCCGCGAACACCGTCATCAAGAACATCGTCGGTATCTGTAGTGATGACGGTCTTTCCAACGCGTTCCATGTACAGGCGGCGGATTGTACTCTTGACATCGAATGGCAGGACGGAAGTAATACTGTCGAAGCGGCAACTGTGGTTTTGACGAATGCGGATGCTGACCGGCTAACCGTGAAACTCAGATACATGGGCTTTGATAACGGGGACGCGTGTGTCGCACCGATCAGTCTTGTTGGCACGGCCCAGACAAGGATTAGTATTGACTTCTACGGTTTGGCATCCACCGCTGTTGTCGATATGCCTACTTCCTGCGACGATGTTGTTGTGCGCGGTTACATGTACAATGAAGGCACAACCGATTTCTCGAAGTCTGTCAAGGATACTTCCGGAACGTCAACGTGGTTTGCGGACTTCTTTGACGGTGCTGCTGGGTCAAGGGCATCCGGTGGATCAGGCGGCGCACTTGCCGCTGATGACATCGGGACCGTTGCGTCTCAGACCACCAGTATCGGCACGCAGGTAAGCACCCTGTCCTCAACGACCGTCAGTGAAACCAGTTCAGTCGGCACACTCACCAGTACGGGCAATAGTACCGGCACAGTAGTCAGCTCTAAGACCACAAGTGTTGGCACGTTGGCAAGCACTGGTAATAGTACGGGTACAGTGGTCAGCAGCAAGACAACGAGTGTTGGCACACTTGCTTCTACCGGAAACAGTACGGGCACGATTGGCAGTAGCAAAACTACAAGCGTCGGTACACTCACCAGCACCGGGAACAGCACTGGGACAATAACTGGCAGCAAGGCCACATCCACCGGAACCGTCACGGTTGCCACCGGAAGTAAGGCCACCAGTATCGGCACTCAGCTGAGCACGCAGACTTCAACGAATACGAGTATAACAAACAGCGTTGCTACGCTGAACAGTACTCAGTATTCAACGATCATCAGTAAGCTCGACAGCTTGCCGTCAGCGTAATCTTTTTCAGAGGGAGCGTAGAATCATGTCGAAAGGGTATGCTTCACATCTAACACTTTTATCCGCCGCTTTCCGGGTTACTACCGGCCCTGTCCTCGAATTGGGAACGGGGCTTGGTAGTACCCTCATGTTACACGGGTTATGCGGAAGCACAAACAGGAAACTTCATTCGGTCGAATCAAACCGCCAGTGGTTCGATGAGCTATCGCCGGAATACACAAGGGACTGGCACACGTTCAGATTGGTAGAGGACTTTCTTGATCTCCCGGAATACAAAGCGGGTGAATATGGAACTAACACAGACCCGTGGGGACTTGCATTCGTGGATCACGGATTTATCGACCAGCGCCATGTATCTATTATGGCGTTGCATCAGGTGCCGATGGTAGTCGTTCACGACACCTGCCACCCGGTACTGTATCACTACGGCGAGGCGTTCAAGGACTTCAAATACCGATTCGATCTGATGCTGTACGGGCCGCACACATCGGTTGTCAGCAACACGATAGATGTTGAATCCGTATTCAGTGAGCTTGACTTATGAACGATACAGCAATCACAGTCTACGTCGATAACGACGAGAAGTCGATCATCGAACTCGGATGGTTGTATCGGTCGTGGCTCCGAAGCGGATCATACGATATGTCTGATCTGATAATCTTTCATAACCCGGATGTCCGGACAGTCAATGATACTGTGGATTTATTGTCTAAACCAAAGTTGCTGCCAAGCCATGAGAACATCAAGTATGTGCCCCTCGTCCCTCTATCCGAGCGAATGACCGACTGGGCGTATTACCCGCATATCAACGGGACATGGTATCTGACGATGCCGGATGCCGCTTTCATCAAGGATTATCGGTATGTGCTGAAAACAGATAACGACGTGTTCCTGACAAAACATTTCCAGAATCTGCGACCCCGGCTCGCGACGTTCGGGACAAGTGGATATTCATCGAATCCCGAAGTGGCACACAACCTTGTCCGCATCGCAGAAAAGTGGGGGATCATCTTGACGTTCATCGGTGTCGGTGCAACGATCATGGCTCGAGGTAAACATGTATTGTCTTATGCGGCGGAACAGTTTGAATATGCCAAGCGATTGAAAGCTGAGGAGTTCCCGGACGGCATTGGCTCATGGCCCGGCTGGTATCTACATGTGCTGAACATGTACGCCGGATGTCTTGCGGCAAATGCCATATTCGGGAACAGCATGGTACTCGGTGGCCTCGATGTGTGGTGCATGTCGCAAGATCCGATCTGCAATACCGACTATCACATCCATGCATGGCACACGGACAGTCATTTCTCGAAACTTCGGTGGCATGATGGTGGATACGATACCGAGGACATGGCCTTGCTTGATGAGAACAAGGTGTCAGACTACTGCCTGATGATCGCAGGGAAACGAGGGGACTTATGACAATAGTTCACTTTGCACCATATGCGCCCCACGCCTGCGGATTGTACGAGGCCGCGAAAGACATGTATTCAGCTGACACGCGAGCAGGCCATGACACATATTTTGCCGATACCGGGCCAGTCGCGGACGGCGTGCAGCAACCGGGCAAGATCGGCGAGACGGACAGGCGGGGTGATGTGATCCTGACGACATCCGATCCGAAGGTGGTATTCGATGCTGATGTGATAATCGCACACACCGGCGTCTCCGACAACTGGCTTGTCAAGAGTCAGGCCCCTGTCATATGGATACTCCACGGTAGGCCGCTCGCTTGTTTCCGACCCGAACAGAACGGAGGGCCACCGTCATATTCACTGATCGCCGAAGTTGCAAGCTGGCCCAGGATACACAAGATGGTCACGTTTTGGGATCATCACGTACCGTACTGGAAGCCGATCATCCCGGACGAAAAGCTCGTATGTCTCGACGCACCACCTATCGATGAGCGAAGGTTTTCCCCGGAAGGCCCGGTACATGACTTCGGTGTCTTCAAGGGCAAGTACAATATCGTGATTGCCGAAAGCTGGAGGGAAGATGTTGATATTTTCGAGGTCACACACGGGGCAATCGAGGCGGCAAGACGCATGGAGGGCAAGGGGCTGAAGTTCCACTTTTATGCGATGGAATCACCGCTCAAATGTTGGGACTACCTGATTGAAGCACTACGGAAACTCGGCGCAAAAGGTGACATTGTAGGCCGGTCATCGAGGATCAGTGAAGTGTACCGTGCCGCCGACCTGCTGTTGTCTCCGCAGAGGATCGTCACCCGGTCAATCGGCGAAGCGATCAGTTGCGGAACGCCGGTGATCGCGGCCATTGGGTGTGATCATGCACAGTATCATGCACGGCCTGATGAGCCGGGCGAAGTCGCGGACGTGATCGAGGTTGCGGTGAACGACATTATCAACGACGGCGAACTTGTATCCAAGAGCGTGCAACGATCCGCAAAACAATTCACCCTTGCCCGGTACAGCGAACAGATGCAGGAAGTATACGATTCGGTAGCATAACTATTCATCGAAGGAGATCGCCATGAGGTACAACAAAATCATGTTCACAAGCGTCATGACATTACTGATTGTGGCGCTCTCGTTGCAAACCGGTGTTACGACCGAACAGCTTGTAACCAGCATCAATCGGTATCAGGGGTTGAGTACAGATACGAAAACGACTGCCGGAATCAAGATTGGCTCCACATGGTATGAGCTTGACACCAGCAAGACATTCATCTTCGATGGATCGTCGTGGAACCCATCAAGTTCTGGTTCTGGAATCATACCAGTTTCCGACGGGCCTGATACATTAGATGCTCCGGGCAAAACAATAGGTGTTGTCAGTACAGGATTCAATGGTATCGCATACTACATTGTTCTGTCGTCGGTCGATACAGACATTACGTTTTATCTTGAATCAAAAACCAACAATGGCAGCGACTGGACGAACGTAAACGCGAATGGGGACTCAACCGTCGCCAATCTTGACGGTACGTGGGTGATACAATCGACAGCGGTTGCCCCGGCAGATTCAACGCGTTTGTTCTGGTCGGCTGAGTCCGGGGGAACAGGTGCTGAGATTATAGTAACAAGTGAAAGGTGGATACAGTGAAGACGTTTATTTTTACCCTTTCAACCATCTTGTTCTTCGTCACTGCTGCATCCGGCGAGTCTCCACATATCGTCAATCTTGATGATATTATCAGCGGTAAGTCAATTGCGGTGGCATCCATAGATTCATCGAGGGTCAAACCGCGTGGATTGTCAGGTACAAACTTTGTCAATCCACTTCGGTACACGGGTGATCTATTCGTCACGGGAGACGGTACTTTCACCGGCGCATTCACCTCTCCTGGTATCGATGACAATGCAGACGACATAGCGATCACCATCGATGTAACGACAGAGAAAGTCACTATGTCCGCCGATGCCGATGTCGTAGCGGCACTGACCGCAGGAACCATCGCCAGTGATGCAACTGTTGTGGCTGCCACCACCATATCAACGGGTGCAAATGGTGGGACGTCGGGCCAGGTGAATTACATTGCCTCGGATAACGATCAGGGGAATAGTGCAATCACCACCGATGACGAACTTGCACATACCGGATTCTCTGGCGGCCTTACCAACGATTCAAACATCCAGGGAACGACCCTGGAGAGTGCGTCCGCAACGCCGACAGTCACCTTCGATGATACTTCCGAGCAGGACTGGACGATCACAACCGGTGATGGCGATATGCACGTCTCTGGCGCGAGTGAATATGTCACGATTGTCGACCCCACAGGATGGGTTGGCATCGGCGATACAACGCCGGACTCACCGCTCGATGTAGTAGGTGGCGTGAGGGCCGATTCATTGCTTATTGGCGATAACTGGCGAATTGTTGCCACCTCGACCGTAATGAAGTGGGAGAATTACTAATGCGTAAAGCAGCCGGACTCATACTCTGTTTCGCCGTCGCGTGGATGATCGTATTTACGGCGCACGCTGGTGCTCAGGACGTGGGCAAGTTCGGAACATTGGGCGTCCATTCCGCGTGGTCATCCCCGAACGGTACGGTGTCCCATTACCTGCTGGATAACGACGCCACGGACAGCGCTGGTCCGATGGACGGTGCCGAGACAAATATCACATACGGTGCTGACTGGCGGGGTAATGCTAATTCGGCGGCTGTGCTGGACGGTACGGCGTATATCACGGTGGATGATGCACCGAGGTATGATTTCACTTCACGGCTGGCGGTTGCGGCGCGGATCAAGAAGGATGATCTGGTAGGGACTGAGGCGATTGTAAGTAAATGGAATTCCTCTGGAAGCAGACGGGAGTGGAATCTTCAAATTGTTACTCAGAAGTTGCAAGTAGTCTTTGGTAATCCGAATACAGGAGCATTTGAAGGTACTTGGTCGAGTGATGATAATGTAATTGCCTCAACTGGTATTTGGTATCATGTGGCGGCTACTTATGATGGGGCGCTTGCCGCCGCAGAGAGGGTGAAACTATATGTGGATGGAACAGCTGTCGCTAGCTCTTTAGCGTCTGGTGTTATTCCAGCTACACTTTATAACGGGACTGCTAACGTGCTAATTGGGGCAAGGACGGCAGCATCAATTCAGGATTTCTTCTCCGGCTCAATCGACGATGTAGTGATCGCTACATCACTCCGTGCTGACGAGATCACCGACCTGTCAAACGGTGTGACGACATCACGGTCAATGCACTCAACCGGTGTCATGGATGTTGGCTCGGTGTTCACACAATCGGACGGGCCATTACACCGGTGGTTGCTGAACGATAACGCCGCCGATACGGATGTGATTGATTCTACGAGTCCTAATACACTGACATTTCAGGTTAATACTGAAAATAATTCCGTTGCGGGGCCGGACGGCACGGCAAATAGTGCTCTAAGTTTTGATGGAACAAACGATTGGGCAAAGAAATCCATTGCGGACTTCCGGTCATCGGATTCAGTGGGCAGCATCTCTGCATGGATTAAAGTTAGACTTGGCGGTAGTGGCAGTAGGGCCATATTCACCACAAATGATGAAGCAACATCTACAAGATTTTGGACTTTCCGGGTTGCCAGTAATAACATATTAGAAGCATCAACAAGAAATGCGGATGCCCTCACTGAAACTATGTTCTCGACAAGTGTAGAGGATGGGCTGTGGCATCACGTCGCACTTACAACCAATGATGCCGGGGATGCTTATTTTTGTTACTTGGACGGTGTATTGGAGGGAAAGTCCGGGGATGATACTGGCAGATGGCTTGCAGATGTAGCGAATCGTGACAATATCATGATAGGAGCATGGGAAAAAGACGCAGGACCGGGAATTAAGTTCGACGGCTCTATCTCCGACGTTCGTTATTATAATCGCGTCCTCACCGCCGACGAAATCAATGATCTCTCCAACGGCGTCGAAATCCCGACCGTGGACATTATGGCATGGGACAACATGAACGCCGGGGCGATCTGGACACCGAATCCGGTGAGCAGGGACAGTGTCATCTTCGCTTACGACATGAGTGAAGACCGCGAAGTAGGCGGTGAACAGGTGGATGTATCAGGGTCGGGCAATAATGCAACGGTAACGGATTTCACCGGTGATTACTACGTCACGGACCGCTTCAATATTGCTGACGGTGCAACGATAGCCGACGGCACAAACGACTTTCTTGATTCGCAAGTCCCTCCGAGCGTGGACACCGGTACGATATGGCTATGGTTCAAGACAACTACGACGGCAGTCGATTACCTGTTCGGGGCAATGGACGCATCTTCAGGCCGGTGTTACATGCGGATGAATGCAGACGGGACGATTTCCGCCACCGTAGGCGATGATTCAGTGATTACAACGGCGATGGCCTATAACAACGATGCATGGACGTTTGCGGCTCTCACATGGGACGGCACGGACAAGACATTCATCGTGAACCAGGTGCGAATCGGGCGCACGACACAGACCGGCGATCCGACAAATACAGATGACATTGCAATCGCGGCACTGAATACCAACGGTAGTGTCGGTGACTTCGCTGCTGCCACCATCGACCATATAGAATTCTCAACACTTGCGCTGACTGACACTGAGCTCGGAAACATATTCTTGGCAACCAAACCCTACTGACAGGGAGAGAAACAAATGAAACGACTGACTATTATCTTCGCCATCGCCCTGGTTATGTGGGGTGCGACTGCAAACGCTTGGGA
>SDBT01002674.1_pt1 | contig 31301 bp, 23 predicted proteins | sample 2277101 | NCBI WGS metagenome assembly SDBT01 (sample SAMN10404973, study PRJNA504765) | marine sediment metagenome | isolation source: marine sediment core GS10_PC15, 103 cmbsf | place: Arctic Ocean: Southern Knipovich Ridge | collected 2010 | reverse complement strand
GTGGTCTTCTATAAACACTTCCTTTCTTTGCTCAAGAAGCTCTTTTTCTCCTTTATATATTTCATTAAGTTCACTGACTAGTGAAACTTCGTTTGCCACCATGGTGGTATATGAAAGTACGGTAACTGCTAATGCAAGTACTAATCGGTTTGTATTGATAGTCATGTTCGTTTCCTTATGTTTATATGTTTTTAGTTGCTATAGTTTTCAGCTAGTTCATCAAGTAAACTTACTAATACTTTACTGAAAGCAGCACTACCAAACGGCTGGTTTGCTTTCTCTGCTGCACTGAGACAACTTGCAAAGTTAGCTTCTTTGCGCAAATCATCCTTGACGAGTTCAGCGTATATTCTTGCTTTTATGTAATTGTTTATTGCTACTGTATGTTGGCTATTGCTATCGCTTGTTTTAGAGGCAAATGTTTGTGCCGTGTTAATATATGTTTCATCAATATCAAGGTGATCAAAATATATTGCTGCGAGCATCTGACTTAAGTATGTCTTTTCAAGGCTAGGAAGTGTTGATTCCTTTATACGTTCATTATATTCGCTGATTAAACTGTCATGACGGACCCAAGCCAATCCATGACTGAGCAGCCTCATATATTTTTTGCATATTAAAATCGGATAGCCCACTATACGTTTAGCTTCTTCTGCAAGAGCTTCGATATCTTTATGTCCGCCTTCTGCCTCTCTAAAATAACTATCTTGTATTTGAAGGAGATGTTGCTCTTCTTCTTCATAAAGTTCGCTTAGGGCCTGGGTCATTGAACGCATGTTTGCCATCATGCTGGCTGTGCATGAAAGTACGGTAATTGCTAATGCAAGTACTAATCGGTTTGTATTGATAGTCATGTGTGCTCCCTGATAGTTATATGTGGTTTCTATATACTTTTTTTATAACCAATCAATAATCCAACCTAATGCTGTATTTGTCTCATCTATTTCTATAGCTTGCAGACGGCAATGCTCAACTAGGTTTGAAATGCCCGCATTTAGCATTGATTCAAAGATATTGTTCGTATCGATCTTGCCCATTCCATATGTATCCATTGCTTTCTTAAGAGCAATTCCCCAATAAGGAGTATGCGTGGGATTTTCTTTAGAAAATTCCTCTTCCATCCTTGCTTCTACAAAGTAGATTATAGCTTTATTTCGCGTATCTTCATTGCTGGTCTTGTCACGCATAAATTCCTTGGCCATTTCGAGATATTCTGGGTTCAATTGACGTCGATCGATATATGTTGCGGCAAGTATGACTTGTAAATATCTTGCTTCAAGAAAAGCCCCTTTTTTCTCGCTATTGAGAAAATGATGAAGGTTATGGTCTAATTGAACGAGTTTCGCTTCTGTAAGTGGTTCTTCGAGCATGTCGAGATATTTTTCACATACTGCTAGGGGAAAGATAATACCTTGATGATATCTCTCTGTAAGAGAGTAGAGATTTTCATCGCCTTCTTTCACTAAGGCTTCATATTCATTTCCTCTTTGCTGGAGCCTGACTCTTTCTCCTTTAAAGATTTCCTTCACCGATTCGATTAAGGGATCATCATTTGCCATCATGGTGGCAGTATATGAAAAGATGGAAAGTGCTAATGCAAGTGCTAAACGGTTTGTATTGATATTCATGTTCGTTTCCTTATAGTTATATGTGGTTTCTATACTTTTTTTATAAATAATTAATCATCATGCGACACCCGCACACTTAATCTTTCTAGTATTGTCTTTATTGTCTCATTCTGCCGTTGAATTTCATTGATCTTATCAATTTCTACCGCATTAAGCTGGTAGAACTTGTACAGTTTATTGATTTCCTGTTTTAGAAACCTTACTAATGTTTTGTTGCGACCCCTTTCAATTAGGCATACATTGGTTGCTTCTGTGAGAGCAATTGCCCACTCATGAGTTAATGAGAGCTCTTCAACTGCAAGGTCACCGTACATCCTGGCTTTTACATAGGTGATAATAGCTTTATCACGTGAAATTTTATGCTGAGACTTATAATGAATGAACCTCTTGGCAGTTTCGAGATGCCCGGAGTTTTCTGGTATTTCGCCACCTATGAAATTCGTTTTATGTAAATCAAAATGTATTGCGACAATAATGACTTGTAGATAAATCGCTTCAAGAGTGTCTGTTCCTGGTGCATAATTACAATCTTGAAATTTTTGTACTAATCGAGTTAGTTCGTCTCCTGTAGAGTTTCCTTTTGCGAGAAACCGGAGATATTTTTCACAAACCTTCAATGGATAATGTGCATGTTCATGATATTGCCGTGAAAGTTCGTATAAATTACCTTTATCACTTTCAATTAGCCTTGCATATTCTTCTTGTTTTTTTAATAAAGACTGTCTTTGTTCTTTAAAAATTTCGATGAGTTCCTCAGCTAAGGAATCATTTGCCAGTATTGTAGTGGCATATGAACATGCAGAAATAGCTAAAATAAGCAGATAACGCTTAGATTTGATACTCATGATTCCCCCGAATGTGTCTAAAAAATTGACGTATATGCAGAAATTTATCTTACATAACGAGTATTTTATTGTCAAATGCCTAATATGAAAGGGTGACTGTATCCTCCCATTTTCCCCTTATTATATGCATGATATACTCATTGATGAACACAAGATTACTTATCAATTTCATTATTAATATAAAGGATGTACATGCAAAAAGATGGTTTTTCCCTTTCTCTACTTTTCAAACATACCCGTATCTCTCCTCATACCTCTTTACCTCGCCGTTTTGCCCTATACCTGATGCTATCGTGGGTATTTGCCTTATGTGCACAGGTTTCATTGCCCTTACCATTTGGTATCGTGCCCATGGTCTTACACCCTGTTCCCCTTTATATATCAGCACTCTTGCTCGGTAACCATGCCGTCTATGCCTATGGACTCTACCTTATACAAGGGATTCTTGGAGCGCCGTTTTTTGCCCTAGGATTGGGAGGATTGGCCCGGTTTATGGGGCCAACGGGTGGCTACCTCATTGGATTCTTGGTCGGGATGATGTGGCTGACCAAAACGTATGATAAAACCGATAGCTCATCTACATTATTTACTAAGCTCGTGGCAGCGACAGCCCTTCATTTTATGTATGGATTACTGCAGCTTTCACTCTTTATACCGTGGGAGCAGTTATTATTAGTAGGTCTTTATCCTTTTATATTAGGTGCTTTGGTGAAAATATTGTTTATTACCATGATTCTACGACGATTTTATGTAACGCATGATTTATCCGAATTCTAGGCATGAAACGACTCCTTTCATTGACAGGCTATGGGACATGCTCATACTACTCAATACAGACACCGTATCTATACATTTCTTTTGGTAACTACTTAATATGAAGATTGTTCGTATTCTCCTAGGTTTTCTGTTCCTTTTCTCATGCGCTAGCGCAGGGGTAATCTTCTATCTCTTTCAAAAAGATTGGGTGGATATCTCAACCATCGAATATCATAACCCCGGCAAAGGATCGGTTGTCCTTGATGCCGATGGCAATGTGTTTGCTCGGTTTAACCGGGATAAACGTAAATTTGTTAGCTTTGACCAACTGCCATCAGTTCTCATAAACGCATTCGTTGCCGCCGAAGATCATGGCTTTTTTGCCCATGGCGGCATCTCACTTCGTGGCATGCTTCGCTCGTTTTTCGTAAACCTTGCCCATGGCCGAGTAGTACAAGGTGCAAGCACCATCACCCAACAACTCGTAAAACTGCTGTTTTTAACCTACGATCGAACCTTTATACGTAAGTTCCAAGAAGTGTTTTTAGCCCTGCAACTTGAACGACAACTTACTAAAGAACAAATCTTTGAAACCTATCTAAACAACATCTATTTTGGCCGTGGTATCTATGGGGTTGAGGCAGCCTGCCAACGTTTTTGGCATAAAGCTGTCTTTGACATAACCCTGCCACAGGCAGCAACACTTGCCGCGGTAGCAAAGTCTGCTTACTGGTACTCACCACTTAACCATCCAGAAAAGGCTATAGACCGGCGTAATATGATCTTAACTACTATGCGAGATCTGAGCTTTATAGCCGAGACTCCCTATCAAATTGCCATGCATACCAATATGGTTCTTCACGATCATATGCAGGGAAATGGGATGCGTTTATATATCCAAGAGTGGGTGCGAACTTGGGCAGAACAAAAATGGGGTCGTGATGCCCTTTATCATAAGGGCCTAAAAATACAGACGACGATTAACCTCCAGATGCAAGATGTTGCCGAACAATCCTTTGAACCGGTTATTAAACGATGGCGGGAAAAACTTGGCGATAGTTTAAACGGAGGCATGCTTTCAGTTGAATCACATAGTGGCAAGATTCGTGCCATGATTGGGGGACTCGACTTTCAACAGTCACAATTTAATAGGGCATTTCATGCGGTTCGACAAACAGGGTCTTCATTTAAACCGATCGTATATGCTGCCGCCATACAACAGGGCATATCTTTACGATCATTGTGCGTTGATGAACCAATACGCGTAGAAATGGATGCAGGACAAAAGTGGCAACCACGAAACTGGCACCACCGCTTTGATGGACCAATGACCCTTATTAAAGGTCTTACGACATCAAGTAATATTGTCACCATTAAAACATTGTTACATATCGGCTATGAACCAGTAATCACTCTTGCAAAAGAAGCTGGTATTACCCGTGAAATACATAAATACCCCTCACTTGCTTTAGGAACCGCTGAAGCAACCGTGGAAGAAAATGTTGCTGCGTTCAATATATTTGCTAACCACGGCTATTACGTAAAGCCATACATGATTGAGTGGGTAAAAGATGCATCAGGTAACAAGATGTGGCAGAATACCCCTTATACAAAGCGGGTACTCGATAGTAAAACCAATAGTAAAGTAGTAGGAGCCCTTGCCGTGCGTATGCAAAAGGCACAAAAACTTTCTCTCGAAGATGATTGGATAGATGCCGAATCTATAGGTAAAACCGGCTCAACCAACAACTCAGCAACAACCTGGTTTGTCGGGGCAACGCCTGAACTTTCTACGGCAGTATATGTTGGACGAGATGATAACAAAGGGATGGGTGCAAATGTCTATGGTAGCCAAACCTCATATCCAATTTGGCTTGAATATAATAAACGTCTTCGCTTTAAAAAGAAGCAGTTCTACTATGATCCTGCTTTAAAGGAAGTATCTATAAATTGGCTGACGGGTGAAAATGCGAAAGGTGATGGTATTGAAATAGTTACCATCCTTGAAGAGCCTGAAGAAAAGCGTAAATCCAAACGGCGCTTTTACTAACGTGCCTTATCAAATGCAGCTCTAAGCTGAACATACATTTTTTCTAGATCAAAGGATACCGCTTTTGTCTTTGCAATAAGCGGAAAGAAATTAGTATCGCCTTCCCAGCGAGGAATAACGTGCATGTGAATATGAGAGGGTATACCGGCGCCAGCTGCTTTACCAAGATTCATGCCGATATTAAACCCTCCTGAATTTAATTCTGAAGAAAGTACTTCTACACTGAGCGTAATGAGCTCCATGATTTCGGTACGAACTTCCGCCTCGCACTCAGTGAGACTAGCCTTATGTTCATAGGGCAAGACCATGAGATGACCCGCATTATACGGATAAAAGTTCATCATTATGGCCGCATGAGCAGCCCGTTTAATAATGAAGTATTTCTCATCATCATTAGCTTCAAATTGTGTACAAAATACACATTCATCAGCCTTTGTTGTCTCATTTTTGCTGCGCGCTTCTTTGGTGACATAGTCAGCGCGCCAGGGTGCGTAGATTTTTTTCATATGCTTAGCTTATCTTTAATACTTCCACATCGAAGATGAGGTTAGCATGTGGTGGAATAGATGCACCAGCACCACGAGCACCATAACCAAGTGCACTTGGAATGAAGAGACGGCGTTTTTCACCAACCTTCATGTTTAATACACCTTGGTCCCAGCCAGAAATTACTCCGCCAACACCGAGAGCAAATGAAAATGGCTGACCACGGTCAACTGAACTATCAAACTTTTGTCCTGGTTGCCCATTAACATCTAGCCAACCGGTATAATGGACAGTTACTGTTTGCTGGTTTTGTACTGCTTTTGCGCCACTTGGAGCTTCGGTTAATATCTGATATCCCAACCCTGATGGCAGCTTTGTTATTGTAGATTCACTCATCTTTACTTTCTTGGTTATTGCGGCTGACATGTTGTTCATTAAAAATGGGAGCATTAATACAATACTCAACGATTTCATACCAATCTTCTTCATGAAGATCCTCCTTTGGTTAACGGTGGTACAGATTTAATATAGAGTTCTTTTAATTGATCCTGTTCAACTGATGATGGTGTTTGCATGAGTGGATCAAAACCAGATTGTGTCTTTGGAAAGGCAATAACTTCTCGTATAGAGTTTGTCTTTGCCAGCATCATAATTAAGCGATCAATGCCTAGTGCAATACCGCCATGTGGTGGGAAGCCAAGCTGTTGTGCCTCAAGTAAGAAGCCAAACTTATCTTCCATCACTTCCTTTGAAATGCCCAGCTTTTCAAATATTTCACGCTGCATCTCATGGTCATGGACACGAATTGAACCGCCTCCTAATTCCTCACCATTGCAGACAAGGTCATAGGCACGTGCATACATCTCGCCGGGCTCTTGTCCCTTCCAACCCTTACGTGGGTGAGTAAATGGATGGTGTGTAGCCTGCCAGCGCTTATCATCTTCATTCCAGTCAAACATAGGGAAATCAGTTACCCACACAAATGAATGTGTATCATCTTTTATTAACTTCAATGATTTACTAAGTAAGAGCCTGAGTTTACCCAATACACTCCATGCCTCTTTATACTCGGCAGCAACAATAAAGAGTGTATCGTTTTCCGTAAGGGTGGGAATAACACCACGTGCTTGCTGGAAAAAATCGTCTGGTAAAAATTTAGAGACAGGTGAGTCGCAACTGCCATCTTCTTTAAAGCGGATATAAAGTAAGCCTTTTGCACCCAGGTCAGAAATTGCGGTATCAACTAACCCATCAAGCTCAGAGCGAGAGAAGGTTTTATCAGTGACATGTAATACCCCAACTTTACCGCCTTTCTCAAGTGTTTGCTTGAGGAACTTGAGCTCGGTTGTTCTAAACAGCTCAGTAAACTCTATGATCTCAAGGCCAAAGCGCATGTCAGGTGCATCAGAGCCAAAGCGTGAAAATGCTTTATCATAAGTAATACTTGGCAGTGGCAGGGTGAGTGACTTTTTAAACACCGTCTCCCAGATAGCCTGTAATATACCCTCTGTCACCTGGCGCACATCCTCTTCATGCACAAATGACATCTCAATATCAAGCTGTGAAAACTCGAGCTGCCTATTGGCGCGTAAATCTTCATCACGAAAACACCGCGCAATCTGAAAGTACTTATCCATCCCCGAGGCCATAAGTAACTGCTTATAAATTTGTGGAGATTGGGGAAGGGCATAAAACATGCCAGGATTGAGACGAGAGGGCACTAAGAAATCACGGGCACCTTCCGGGGTACTCTTGGAGAGGATGGGTGTTTCCATCTCGTAGAAGTCAAGCTTGTTTAAATGTGAGCGTATGGCAAAAAGAACATCATGACGTAGCTTCATGTGCTTTTGCATCTTGCGGCGACGCAGGTCCAAATACCTATACTTTAACCGTAATTCCTCATCAACCTTATCAGCATCTTCAAGCTGAAACGGCAGGGGCTTTGCTTTGTTAATAATCGAGAGTGTTTCTACTTGTAATTCGTATTTTCCCGTTGGCAACTTTTCATTGATCGTCTCGGGTGAGCGGTTGACTACCTTGCCCCGTACCGAGATGACAAATTCGCCTCGAAGCCGGTGGGCTTCAGTATGGGACGTTGCATCAATGTCGGGGTTGAAGACGAGCTGCATAAGGCCGGTTCTATCTTCTAGGTCGATGAATATAAGTCCACCATGGTCACGGCGCTTACGTACCCAACCGGCAAGATATATTTCTTTGCCAAGCAATGGTTCTGTTATCTCTCCGCAATAAACTGAGCGTGCAAATAGTTGCATGAGGTTGTCCTTCTCCTTCGAAAGATACGGTTGTTGAAAGGGCTGATAGGGCCTAAAAAGTGATTAATAGCATACCACAATTGGCTAAAAAACGAAGGGCGACCGATTTCTCAGTCGCCCTGAATATCTTATACGGTGCTGATTAGTATTTGAACATCATACCAATATTGACCAGCCAGGCATTATCATCACCGAGTCTAAAGCGCTGGGAGTCAACACCAGTACTATCCGGTAAATCAAGCTTTTGGAAGACATCGCCACGTAATGGTGTGCCTTTTATATCCTTGTAATAATCACCGGGATAGAATCCAGCAATATCACAGGTGAACATTAAATCAGTCATCATTTCATACTTAAATCTAATATTAAACTCGATACCATAGAAACTACTTGCACATTCATCAGTGACACCACCTTCTCCATCATTGAGGGTTGGGTCAAATTTGTTGGAATCTTGATCCTTCCAGAAGGCAAGTACGTTTGAATTGATTCTAAACTTGTCAGGATTGTCTTCGCGTGGGAACCAGGTTGTACCACCACCAACAAATAGAATGTCAGTAAATGATGGGTCATCTCCCGCTTCACGGTCAGTAGGGCGTAGTGTTAACGGTCTCTTGAGACGCCTGGCATCTAAGACAAAGACACTTGGGACACGCTTACCTGCATATGCTTCTTGCAGACCAACCCACCCATTATAGGTCTTATCACATTCCTCATCTAAGTGTGGATTGCGATCACCTGATGCATACCCAAAGGCACCAGCTACCTTAAAGTTGTTGGCTTCATTGGTATATACCGCATCAATAACTCCCATCCAACCACGATATTTAATGATAAAGTCAGGACGGAAACGGTTATCTTTGTTGACGAGGCCATTGCCGATAGCATTACCGTTGGTGTTTACGGGGTTCGATACGAGTGCACTACCTTGTACTACTGGTATGTTTACCTTGCTTACGAGCGCGTTATTGCCACCACCATCACATACATGTGAATATTGTTCACAGAGCTTACCTTCATCGTCGCGGACAACGCGGATGATATTACGGTCAATACTTCGTACGACTTCTCTGCCAAGGTTTGCGGCAACCTCACCACCAATTTCAAACTTCTTATAGGCATATTCTGCAGCAACACCAAGGGTTACCAGTTCACTCTTGGCATCTGCTTCAAATTCAATTCTTCTATCAGAGGCTTCGTTGTAGAAGGCATACGGCTCTATGTCTAAGCGACCATATACATCATCAACGTATTTCCAGTGCACATGGGCAGCAATTAAATCATTATCCTTACCTACACCACGCCATGGGTTTTGTGAGCGGCCTACATGGTTTGCTTTGATGTGATTAAAGGTTGAAGAAAGGTTGGCACCTTTTTCTTCAAGCTTTGAGTAATACAGCTCATAGGTAAACATGTCTTTGACGAGTTCGCCACGTAACAAGATACCTGGTGCATCTTGATCGTTTTGATAACCCGTGTAAATACCTAAGAACTCTTTATTGCCACCATAAATGGTACCAAGAGCAATACCTCGACCGAGGTAGAACGGGAAAAATCCCATTTTAAGGGTATGAAGATGAGTATCATCTCTGCCTGCTAAGGCATTAAGGCTGATTTTTAACCAGGCATCACGGATCCAGAGTAGGGGCTTGTTGTTAACATGACGGTGATTAGATACGACCGAGTCACTGACTTTAACGTTTTGTGCTACCGTTGCTACGGTTGCACCCGTATCACCCCAAATACCTTTTTGACGAATATCAAGAAACATTTCCAATGCTTCATGACCAAAGGTCTTCTTACCCCACTTAGCATTTAAGAGCATGTCGAGTGTCTGTTTATAAAATTCATATGCATCAGGTATGTGCGAATTTAACATGACAGGGTTCTTTGCAAAAAACCCGTCGTTTCTTAAATACCCACCGAAATTAAAGACCAGGTCATCTTTTATGTATGACATCTCAGGCTTGAAAAATTTTGTTGGGACATATACACCACCAAAGCGAGGAAACTCGTATGAATCTTTCTTATACTGTGTATCGGTTGTGTGTTTGATTTCTAGTGGCGCAGATGTAGTTTTTTCTTGGTCATTGTTTGCATTAGTTGCTTCAAAACCACCGCTTGTTAATGAGAGGACTGAAACAGATATGGATGCTGTTGTTAACAGTATCTTTCGTGTGCTTTGGAAAGATGATTTCATCATTGTTATTAGCTCCTGCCTTTATTGAAGTATGTATACATGTTTTTGTTTTTACATAACGGTGATAGTAACCTTATTGCCGAGATGCATCGCAAATGATTACGTATTATAGCTGTTTTGTCAAATGCAAATCAAGATAGTTACGAATAGCACTTCCTTTTATGTTTTATGTTCATAAAAGTCGTGACTGAATAGTTAGTTTGTAAAAAAAAATAACGCATAATGAGTGATAGATAGCTCACTCATTATGCGTTATGTCTATTTGATGTTTGTTATGCGACTTCGATGATTTCAGCTTCGGTATCGTTACTTCTATACTCACTCAAATCATTACCGATATGAGTTGAAAGCAGGCGTACTAGTTTTGTGTTTTTCTTTGTATGAGCCATTGCCAAGGCGCTTTCGCCATCAACGTCTACGATTCGTGTATCGGCACCAGCTTCAAGTAATATTTTGATTACTTCTTCATGTTCCTTATGTACTGCACCTTTTAGAGGGGTAACATTATAAGCATTTATTGCATTGATTGGTGCATCAAATAATAAGAGTAACTTTATGATATTTACTTTATTGTTATATGCAGCAATATGGAGCGCTGTTCGTTTAAACATAGTACTCGTAGTCTCTACATTTGCTCCTTGACTGAGCAATAATGCGACTATAGATAAATCGCCTATTTCAGTAGCGGCATAAAGCGGTGTTTTATCTTCATCATTTTTTGCTTCAAGTTTTGCACCTTGTCTGACGGCATTGGTTACTTTTACGATATTTTGCTTCTTAATGCCATCAAACAAATCTCTGGTGTCATAATCCAGTATCTTAGGTACTTCTTTATTCTCAGTATAATAATAGTCTTCTGGATCCCCCCCTGTTGCGCTATGATCATTGGCATGAATAGCTGAGGTGATAGTTAATGCGAAGAGCATTAAGTATTTTTGTGTTTTGTTCATAGATACACCCTCTGTGTATTGTGTGACATGTATATAGATATCGGGACTTTCGTATCCCAGCATGGATACCATAATATGAGGAAGGTAGTTGGTCAAACGCAAGCGTTAGAGGCGTATTATCTTTTTGACTGTTTCAATAATGCTTGCCCGATCAATGCCTTCGAAGGCAAGCAGCTCCTCAGGCGTGCCAGATCTAGCGAGCTTATCTACACAGAGCGTTTCGATATGAATATCAGTGTTTTTCAATGCGTGTGTTACTGCTTCACCCATGCCACCAGGGGCATAATGATCTTCAACGGTTATTACCTTGTTTCCTGATGCCTTAGCAACTTTTTTAACCGTCTCTACATCAAGCGGCTTTATGGAATACAGATCAATGACGGAAACGATAATACCTTCCTTTTCAAGCTCTTGGTGCGCGGCAAGTGCTTCATGGAGCGTAATGCCTGCAGCAATGATGAGGCATTTATTATCATTGTTTTGCTTTACTACCTTACAGCCACCAATAGAAAATGGCTCATGCGTGTCATAGATGATCGGCGTGTCACTACGAGTAGTACGTATATACGAAATACCATCATTATAGTTTGCCATCTCAGCTACCAGCTTGTAGGCAGAAACTGCATCACTTGGATACAGTACCACTGAATTTGGAATGGCGCGCATCAAGGCTATATCTTCAAGGCCCATTTGTGACGGGCCATCGGCGCCAATTGAGACCCCGCAATGTGAACCGGAAAGACGGAGTGCATTACGACCAATGCCCGCCATGCGGATCTGGTCATACGGCCTTGTTAAAAAGCAGGCAAAGGTTGCAGCAAAGGGCATCTTGCCACGAAGCTCAAAGCCGGTTGCCATGCCAATCATGTTTTGCTCAGCGATATAACACTGCACAAACCGATCAGGGAACTCTTTTTCAAAGATATTGGTAAAGGTAGAGTTCTTTACATCACCATCTAAGACGACTACTTCTTCATTTACTCGACCCAGAGCAGCTAATCCATAACCAAATGCTTTACGGGTTGCCAGGGACGAGCCTTTGCCAAATAACTTTCGGTTGGGATCGCTATCAAGGTCGTATGAAACATTCGTAGATTTTTTAAGAGGCTTACCACTTTCTTTAGGCAGTTTCGGTGTAAACTTTGTCTCTTCTCCATACTCACTTGCTTCTTTAAAGGTCGTCTTTAGCTCCTCGATAGCAGCTTTTGCCTCCTCTTCCTTGAGTGGCTTGCCATGGAACCCGTTTTTATCAGCAACACTTTGCACGCCATGGCCTTTAAAGGTTTTAGCAATGATCATTGATGGTTTGTCAGATGCCGATTGTGCCTGGGCAATTGCATTCACTATTTCTTCGATGTTATGGCCATCAATAACTTGGGTATGCCAGCCAAAGGCGGTAAATTTCTCCGCATAACGATTAGCCTCATGAGCATGAAGTGTCTCCTCGGATTGACCAAGACGGTTCATATCTATTATGCCAATAAGATTGTCGAGCTTTCGATGCGCAGCTAATTCACTTGCTTCCCATACCGAACCTTCAGCTATTTCACCATCACCAAGGAGTACATAGGTGGTATAGTCTCTCCCATCCATTTTTGCTGCAAGTGCCATGCCGGCACCTACTGATAGGCCTTGGCCAAGAGAGCCAGTAGCGGCTTCATTATAGGCAAAGCGGGGGGTAGGGTGTCCCTCAAGCTCTGAATCAAACTTGCGATATGCCATCAATTCTTCATCAGTTATGACGCCTACCTGTTTCCAGGCAGCATATACCACCGGAATGCTATGACCTTTTGAAAGTATGAAGCGGTCATTGTCAGGATGCTTGGGATTTTTTGGATCAAAGTGCATGATATCAAAAAATAATGCCGAAATAATGTCTGCTGCCGAAAGGGCTGATGTGGCATGTCCTGATTTTGCCGCTGTTGTGGCACGGATAGAATCAATGCGTAACATCAGTGCTTTGTGCGTGAGAAAACGAAGTGTGTCAGGTGAAATCTGTGTGGCCATAATGCTCCCAAAATGCTAAGAAATTGCTGGTCCATTGCAACTGCCTGGTCGACTGTGTAGACTAACAGCACGATAGTATAGCAAGACATAGGCATGTGAGGCTACTCGCAATACATTTTTACCTTCTCACATGTTCTGATATGGCTCTCACTGGGTAGTATATGGGTACACATATTAATGCATTCTTGATGAAAATCTTTCCTGCTGAACATCAGTGGAAGATGACACTGCTCCATAATTGGGATTCAATTATTGGGCCCCTTAAAGATAAAGTGCGTATCGAAAAGATTCATGGCAAAATATTAGTACTCGGTGTTAGTCATCCAAGCTGGGCACAGGAACTTACCTTTGTTGCGCCCATGCTTAAACGAAAAATTAATAAACTATTCGATGAACCACGGATCGATGTTATTCAATTTCATACTGTTTCATTGCAAGCAAAAAAAGAACCGTATAAAATTGCTAAAAAAGAGGCGCCAGCAGTGAGTCCACCAGTCTACGTTGATAATGCTGGTAAAAAAGGTCTCGCTCATATAGAAAATGAAGAGCTTAAACATATTTTATCTGACTATTATTTACGCATCATGCGTTTGAAAAAAGGATACGTATCATGAAAAACATCACGCGAATAAGCGCCATTATGCTTCTTATATGCTTCGGTGGCATAGTTGGTGCAAGTAATGGTCAACAACTTGAAGTCGTTACTATCGAAGAAGAAGAAAATGTTTCTTCCGTAAACTATCTTGATTATCTTTCAGCTGAAATTTCTACCGCACTCGGCGATTATAAAGACGCCTATACTAACTATAACCGCTTCTTTCGACGTGGTGGCTCTGGCGTTGGCAAAAAGGGATACTTACGCCTACTCATGAAAGACAATCAATTTGAAAAAATTGCCCAGGAAAAAAATGTCTTCAAAGATGACTTGGAAATCCAAATTATTTTCTTACAAGCCTATCTCAATACTAATAGAGAAAAGGCCGCAGATGTTCTTCTTAGTAGTCTGCTCTCTAGCCATCCAAGCAATGAACAGGTTGCCTACTTTGCTACCATGCTCCAGCTGAAGCGTAAGCAATTTACCCAAGCACTCAGTACTATAACTAAGCTGCTTTCAAACGTAGATGAAGGGTCACGGCATGCCATCTTTTACTTTTTAAAGTCAAAGGTTCTTCTTCAACTTGGAAAGCAAGATCAGGCTTTAGTTGCTGTCGAAAAAAGTGTGGCACTCTATCCCAAGTTCGAAAAAGGATGGCTTTTTAAAGGACTCCTCTCTGAACAGTTGGGGAAAATAGAAAATGCTATTTCTGGCTATAAACGCTTTATTGATATTGTTGGTACTGATGCCATGGTCGAGAGGCAGCTTATCAACCTGCTCTTTAAACAAGAGCGATTTTCTGAAGCAAAACAGGAGCTGACAAAACTTGCGAGCAATACGCCTGAATATTACTTTGATTTAGCGTTGCTTGAATGGAAGGCTGGTGATTTTGCCCTGGCATTGAGTAATATCAATAGAGCTCTTGAAAAGAAACCAGGCTTTGAATCGGCACTCTTATTAAAAGTCGAAATTTTAGTGCATCTCAAAAAAATTGATCAACTTCTTGATTTTATGCGTGGCTGGTTAAGCAAGGATCCAAGCTCAACAGTTGGCCTTCATACCCTTTTATTGCTTCGACAGGCTGATGTGTCATCTGCTCAGATCATCAATGTTCTTGCTTCAATACACAAACAAGGGCATGCCCATAAAAACCTTCTTGCCGCATTAGCTGATTTATACCTCGATGAGATGAATTATCGAAAGGCACTTCCCATATGCCAAGAAATTTTAACCAAAACGTCAGATTCGTTCGTGAAGTCTAAAGTGCTTTGTAAGATGGGCCTTATTTACTTTAAAACTAATCGCATGCGCCGGGTGGAACCGGTACTCAGGCAAGCAGTAGAGGGAGATCGCGTATATCCACCAGCATATAACCTTCTTGCTTATTATTACGGCGTGATCGGTCAACAGCTTGAAGAGGGGATTATCCTTGTTGATAAAGCATTAAAGACGAGCCCTCAAAACCCAACGTATTTGGATACCAAAGCATTCTTGTTCTATAAGCTTGGCAACAAGGCCAAGGCGCAGGCTTTACTTAACCAAGCAGTACGACTTGCACCGCAGGATAAAATAATTCGAGAACACCTTAAGCTTGTACGATAACTCGTGGCAAAACAACCAATTCTCTGCATCGTAGCCGGTGGCTCGGGTGGCCATATCATCCCCGCATTTGTACTTGCAAAGAGATGGCAGACTTCTCATCCTGATGGGAAAATACTCTTCTTTAGTAGCACCAAGAGCATTGATGCGACGGTTCATAATCAACATGTTTCGATTATGAAACAGGTACGACTGTCCTTCAATACCCTGCCGGGAAGAAATTTGCTGCGTTATCCACTCTTTGCCGTGCAGGCAGTTACGTCTTTGAGTAAAGCGTTTTGGTACCTGATGGTATATCGTCCTGAAAAAATTATCAGTACCGGTGGCCTTCTTTCTATCCCCGTGTTTTTGGCGGGAACACTCTTGCGTATCCGACGAGAAGTCTTTGAATTTAATGCCGAGCCGGGTCGCGCACTCATGATACTTGCCCGCCTTGCACATAAAGTGTGCGTTACCTTTGAAGAATGCATAACCCATCTTCCATTTGCAGGGGCAAAATGTGAAGTTGTTCCATACCCCCTTCGTTATCAAACACCAACAGATTCCACTGTAGGAGAGAGTATGTCTCTATTACAGCCGTCTTTTGATGCTGGAAGACGAACGATTTTTATCTTTGGTGGCTCACAAGGCTCGCGGTTTATTAGTGCACTCTTTAAAGCCTGGGTCGAGCAGACAGGCGATAATGCCCGACGCATACAGGTGATACATCAAGTAGGCTTGGATGATCCTGCCGGATGGGAAAACTTTTATAAAGGCTATGATATTCCTGCATATGTCTTTTCATATCGCGATGCTATTGAAGATTGTTATCGGGCTTGTGATCTGGTAGTTGCACGAGGGGGTGCTGGCAGCTTATTTGAATTAGTGTTTTTTAATAAGCCAGCAATTATTGTGCCACTTGTTACGAAGGCCACCCATCATCAGGTGGCAAATGCACAGACCATGGCAAAACGATATCCCTCCCTATTTACGTATCAAAAACAAGAATCTATCGATAAAAATCTTCCCTTATTTAGTGAACATATTGCACAAATCCTCTTTGAAGAACCAGCGTAAAATGGTACGAGAGATTGTTGCAATTTACTCTGACCTTGCATAAGATGAATGTCTGATCTTATGGCGTTTTATCATGCATGCGCTTGGTTTATAAAGTAAAAAAGGGGAAACAATGAAGTTTACTAACGTTCTCAAAAAGATAGGTATGACGTGTATACATACCATCGTCTTATTTTCGTTCTTTTCTCTGAGCTATGCATACGTATCTGCTGTAGAAGAAATTGCTCAACTGGATAAAAAACTTACAACTAAAGACTATGATCGTACGACCGGTACATTTTATGGTGGCACCGAAGCTGCAGGAGTAGGTGGCTTATTATCCGTGTTTCAAATTTCTCGTGGCGCAACTGAGCTTCAATCACTTTCAAATAATATGAATACATTAGCGACAAGAGAGATTGGTGACATTGCCGTGGTTGGTGATTTTTGTAAAAAAGCACACTGTCTTGCCATCCTGCCTGAAGATATTCCTGAAAACCGAAACTTGAGAATTCTTAACCTTGCTGATTTGAATCAAGATATATCTATACCGTTAGTTGGCCCCGGGGGCAATCCGGCCTTAGGAGAAATTGTCGTCGCAAGCAATACGCACGCCTTTGTACGTACCGTTCCTGAAGAAGACGGTGATGAAGGTATTGCACTTATACGCATAGATGATGAGTGCCAGCCAACATTTATAAACAATGTGCGGCTTGATGAGATGGTTGCTGCCGTTCAAAAAGGTGCAGGTGCTAGCATTGAATCACTTACGGTGAATGATATGTGGTGGGATGATGAGCTTGAACGACTCTATATTGCGCTTACTATTGAGGTTGCAGAAACAGAGGTAGATGATGCAAATAATGGCAACTTTAATGTTGGCTATGCGGTAGTCAAAGGTCACATAAATGATGAAGGTGAACTTGAATTATCACGCATAACCGAGGCTGAACCGTTTGCCAATGGTGTGGGCTCAATATTTGCCTTTAAATCTGGATTTGGTCCCACCGTAGCGTTTAATAAAACTTTAACTAACTCCCCGGCAGGAGAACTTGGTGAAGTTAAAGGTCAGTATGTTGCGGGTGTGATGGAGAATCTGACTACTACGACAGCCGAGATAGCAATTACTAAAGTGCGTACTATGAAGACGAGTACCGGTCTTCACTATTTGATACTTAATGGCGGTGTTATATCTCGAACAATGAAGGTGCCTGTGCGAGGTGCAGGGATGACTGCACTTGAGGAAGTAGCGATCGAACCTCATTACCAAAATCGTATTTGGGCATTTCCTCTCGCTGGCAAAGGTACAAATGAACTCCAAGGCTGCATCTTAAAAAATCAAATTACTAAATGCTTTAATGAGTGTGGGACGTGTAAAAAGGATTGCGATGACTGCTGTAAGTGTCAGGGTGATTGTGCAGCATGTTGCCTTTATGCAACACCGCTTCCAAATGACTTTACCTATTCTTTCATGGACCAGCATATTTGGAAAACATTTGTCGTGGGTTGTGGCAACCAGTTTGGTCTTATTCCCGAAGAAGCATTTGCGGCTGATTCCGGTGTACCAAGTCATCTACCGGTGACTGCTATTGAAAGTGGCTTTATTGGTGCACCAAGTGATATGAGTGAATGGTGCATGGTTCAGGTAGGTCATGCTATGGCACCTTGGCCAAGTGATGCCGGTGCTAATGATATCGTGGTGCTTGGTGATACGGTTTATGCAGCATTTGGTGAAGATGCAGACCTTAATGTTGAAGGCCAAGGAAAGTCCGATGTACATGTTGCCGGCATTTGGGTATCACAACCTGCCTTTAATGATTGCTGTAAGGTCAAAAAATGGAATCAATATGAACGTGTCTTTACTTCCAAAGCAAATGCAAATTTAGATAAGGTAGGATTCTTTGAAGTCGATGGGCAGACTGGTAAAATTATTGCTGTTAAAGTAGCAGATGCAAATAATCCTATTATTGAACGTACTACATGGAAACAAGTTGGTGAACATGCAAATGGTAGCTTACCTGATATAGTCAGTAAGTCTCTTTCCGATGGGGTATGCTCAGTGCTTGATTTACCTAGTCGTACCGAGAATATTCTTACGAGTACTTTTGCATGTCCGGATGATGATCCAGGTCCCTTCCAAGAAGTAGGCCTTGAAGGTCATCCCGCTTTATGTTCTCCACATTCCTATGCACTCTTTGGCGGCATTGAAAAAGTTCTCTTTACCCACACTGTTGGTGACTGTGTGAAGGTTACCGCCCCGACTGACTATGCTAACCCGAAGAATAGTAAACTCACCACCGCAGGTCTTGAAGGGGCGGGGGCAGTGCTTTCACTTGAGGCACCAACGTACGTCGTTGGTCATAAATATTTCTTTGCAGGAACCCAGAACGGGCTCTTTGCCTATGCCAAAGCGGATGGCTCACCGTTCGGGGCATTTGATGGATGTGTATTTAAAGCACTTGATGAAGCACCATTTGCTGCTGATGATCGATGGCATAGAATTAATAACATTACGGGACCCATTACACGAATCATTGAAGCGTCAAATGACTCTCAAAAGGGCCTTGACCTCCTCTACTTTGTTGAGCTTGATACGCAAACACAAAATGGTATTGTCGATAAACTTTATAAAGTACTGATATCTACCAATGAAGATCAAAGTATTGGTGATAACGTTAACGAATTAACACCGATTGTTATTGCTCAATCAGGACGTGGTGGCTTGCCACTTAATGCCTGCATCACTGGCTTTGAAATACTGACCAATCAAATTGATGAAGGCACCTGTCCTGCATCAGCATACTATGGCGTACTAAGTACCAATGAAGGTATCTTTACCACTACTTGCGATGTGTGCTTTCTGACCCAGCATGATGCACATGAAACAAACAATGAATGGGTATCAGTCGAATGTAGTAACGATATTGCCTTTAACTCGATTACTAACCCTATTAAAAATAATCACATCACCGCTAAAGTCTTTGGTACACTCTTTACCAATGATGGCTTTAACTGCCCGGGTATTTTCCAACATAGTCGCTTTATTCAGATTGGTAATGATAGTAGCGGTCTTGGTCGCGATGCTATCTTTAAGCAAGGCGCCATAACTCCTCCAATTGGCCCATTTAGCAACAGGCTTGATCTTATCAAGAAAGATAATTCTCTCACGCGCGAAGAGCCTCCTGCACCGCCGCAAAATGCAGAGATAGTTCCTAGTGGTTTAAATATTGGCCCTGGTGGCGTAAAAGCATTACCGGTTTGTCCAAACGTGTGCTCTGATAGTCGAAGGTTCTTTACCAATCGATCTGCAGGGATATCGTATGTTGATTTTGCTACACGATTTTGGTCAGATGGTGGTAGACGTATGTTTGTGCGATTTAACCCGGATGAAGATGCCTTGAGCTCTATCCAAAGTCTTCCATATGATGGTAAAGAGTGGGCAATGATTGGCGCGTTTAGTGATCCGGACCTTGCCGATGTTACCCGTGTCTTCTGGATAGAAAGTATCTCTGGTACAGGTCAAATTCTTGCCGGTACGGATAACGGGGTACTCTCACTTGAATAACTACTAAAAGTTATGCATGAAGAAGGGCGTTTATGGCGCCCTTTCTTATTTTTTGATAATCGTTTCTTGGATCATTTCTTCAGGGATAGGAAGCTCAAGCCACTGTAGGATAGTGGGGGCAACATGAGAAAGCCCATACTCTTTACTTGTCTCCTTAGCGGGCTTCTTGCCACCGAGAACTAAAAAGGGAACCGGGTTTGCGGTATGCGTACTCGTTGGTTCTTTTGTCTTTGGATCTAGCAACTCTTCTGCATTGCCATGGTCACCGGTGAGAAAGATTACTCCGCCGCGCTTTTTAACTATTTCTTCATAAAGCTCACCCAGTGCGCTATCAAGATATTCTACTGCTTTTACAGTTGCTTCAAAGTTACTTGAATGACCTACCATGTCAGCATTTGCATAGTTAATGAGATAAAAATCACGTGGCTTCTTAAGGTCTTTGAGCAACGTTTCTGTAATCGCAGGCCCTGACATCTCTGGCTGGGTAATATATTGTTCTGCTTTAATTGATGGTACAATCTCCCGTGTTTCATTTACTGTCTTCTTATCACGCTCACCGCGGAAAAAGTGGGTAACATGGGCATATTTTTCTGTCTCAGCGACAATGAAGACTTTTTTCTTATGTTTTGCAAGCTCATCGAGAAGGGTGTGCATTACCGTTTCATGAGGAAATAAAACCTCATTTTGATAATGTTCAAACTCTTTCTTATACCGTGTCATTGATATACAGAATGCCAGTGCTACCGGCTTGCATTCTTGTGCCTGGCTAAAATACTTAAATGCTGGATCAATAAACGCTTCAGTGAACTGGGCTGCCCGATCGGGCCTAAAATTAAAGAACATCAGGCCATCACCACGCTTGATCAACGCATCTTTGGTCAGAAGCGTTGGCTTGAAAAATTCATCAGTTTCACCCCGTTCATATGATTCCTGAAGCAGTTCTTGCCATGTCTTATCCGAAGGCTCTTGCTTTGACTCGGGACAGAGAAGGTGATAACTCATCAGGGTACGATCCCAGTTTTGATCCCTATCCATGGCATAAAACCGACCGTGCATACTTGCGATAGTACCAATACCAATATCTTTACATGCCTTTTCCAGACGAGAAAGGTATGACTCAGCTGACTTTGGTGGCGTGTCACGCCCATCAAGAAAGGCATGGATTAATACGGATTTTACGCCCTTTTTCTTTGCTAACGTGAGCAGGGCATATATATGTTCTTCATGGCTATGTACCCCCGCATCAGAAAGAAGACCCAATAAATGTAGGGCTTTACCGCTCTTTTTGAGCTTGGCCATGTTTTCTAATAAAATTTTGTTCTTAAAGAAAGAACCATCTTCAATGCTTTTATTTATATCACCTAAGAGTGAAGGTACGATACGACCGGCGCCCATGGTGAGATGGCCGACCTCGGAATTGCCCATAAAACCTTCAGGGAGTCCTACGGCACTGCCAGCAGCAGCAAGATGAAAATAAGGGTACTCTTTGCACCACTTATTATAATGAGGCATCTTCGCCGAAGCGATTGGATTTCCTTCTCTATGGGTCGAATAGCCAAATCCATCAAGGATTACAAGGGCTGTTGGGGGTTGTTTTGCCATAGGTCACCACTTTTCAAATCATACGATTTTGTGCTATTATCTACTTTTCCTTTGCTACTAATAGGGCATTTTTCCTTATCGGTAACGGAAAACGTAGTGTACCATAGTTTGTGTTGCTGATTGAAGGAGATACTCAGTGAAACATATCAAGCTTTCATTATTCCTTTTGTTTTCCCTTGTTTTTAGCTCTTTTATGCATGCTAAAGATCTTCGAGAAACTGACGATGATTTGGTATTTTTCCGTAATGAAGTTACAAATGCCGGAGAGGAAATAGACGATTCGGTTGCATTCTTTGTTGATCTGGAAGCTTTTGATGACGAAGATGAAGACGATCCTGAAGAAAGCCTTTGGAATGATTATAAAGAATTAGCCTATGGTGATAGGGATAAACAGCTTTCGCCTCGGGAGGCGATGTATGTTGCACAGATAATGATAACAGATATGAGTAAGCTTACTGCACTATATATGCGTATAAAATTGATGCAGTATCAAACACAGGTGGCTGAACGCTCAAGTAAAGTATGGAACCATTACAAAGAAAAAGTTGTTGGCTCTACCGATAAAGAACTTACTCCTGCTGAAAAGATCCGCATTATTGCTGCCATGACCCAGGCCGTTATGGTCAATATCAAAGATAAAATGGTTTCAATGAAAAATGCCGTTATACCCGGCACACAAGCACCACAAGATGAGGCCGCTATCACCAATGACTGATCGTCATGAATTTGCCTTATTCTTTGAGGACCTTTCTTCCTTCATTAGCTCTAAAGTACCTGATGAAACCCTTACCATAAAAGAGCCACTTCTGTGGCAGCGGATGGTAAAGGTTTTACGCGCCAATACTGGTGATACCTGTATATTATTTGATCGCACCCATAACTGCCGCTTTGAGTTACTCGAAGATACGTTTACCCAAAAACGAGTGCTTCACCTCCGTATTATTGCTATAGAACAAAACACACCCCTTACACCCTCTATTACTTTATGTCCCGCACTTTTGAAGAAGCATGATTTCCAAGAAGCCTGCTATCTTGCCAGTGCCATGGGTGTTACTCGTATTATACCGCTGTTAAGCAGTAAAGTTGCTCGGACCTGGGAGGGCGAAAAAGAACATGCCCGTCTTGAAAAAATTATGATTGCCGCAAGTGAACAGGCAAAACAATTTGTATTGCCAAAGGTGGTTGACCCCATACCATTTGCTTCATTTCTTGAAGAGAGCAGTGAGACGTATAAAATTTTATTTGATCCTGCGGGCTCTCCCCTTTTTGATGTTATGGGCGAGATCCAATCTTCAAAGCCATCTTCACTTATGCTTACTTTCGGTCCCGAAGGTGATCTGACGAGTGAGGAGAAGTCACAGCTAACTGAAGCGGGGTTTGTTACCTGTGCGCTTACCCCAACGGTACTGCGTGCCGTTGATGCCGTGGCGGTAGGTGTTGGTAGTATTCGCAGTATTTCCTTTACGAAGGAATAATATGTATAAGCGACTTTTTCTTGCCATAACGCTTCCCGCACCAATTAAGAAAATTTTGTATGAATATCACCAGTCATATTCATTTGATGATGTACGGTGGACAATGCCAGAACACCTGCATATTACCTTGTATTTCTTTGGTGATCTTGATGAGCGGGTGGTACCGTTTTTAGTGACGATGCTTCGGGATGTATTTTATGACGCACAGCCTTTTAACCTTCAATTTGATAAGATGCGCTACTTTCCAAACGAAGAGGCGCCACGGATGATATGGGCCCAGTTTACTGGTGGGCCACAATTTGAAGCGTTAGTAAAAGCTATTGATAAGATTGCACAAGCATTTAGACAGCCGGGTGAACAACACCCGGTACGTGCGCCGCTTGCTCATGTGACACTCTGTCGGTTTAAAGAAACGCCGAAGGAGATGCCGATACTCAAAGAACTAGACATTGAAGATGTCAATGTACATCGCGCTCAATTATTATCCTCCAAGCTCGGTGTGAATGGCCCGCGATATTATCTAGTGGAATCATTTTCTCTTTCTGAGAATAGGATTGTCTAACTCTCCCCTCTATTCTTCTCTTTTCACGTTATATCTTTGATGCTAGCATAACAGTGTTGAATTATGTATTCTTCACCTGAACTGCTTGATCGAAAGACAGAGGAGACCCATGAGAAAACATGAACTTCTTTCTCACGTTGCTGATGTACGGCTACGCGTGCACGGCGATAGCCTTGCTGAGATTTTTACCGCTGGACTTGAGGGCATGGGTGAACTCATGAAACCGGGGATCTGTGAAGAAAAAACAGAGATGAAGGAAGAACTTGAACTCACCTCATCTGATACCACCACCTTACTTATTGATTTTCTTGCTGAAGCGCTTACCCGCTCCCATGTAAATAGGACGGTGTTTTGCCAGGTTAATTTTGAAGAACTTACCGAAACATGGCTTAAGGCAACAATCAGGGGTGTACGCGTAGAAGGTTTTGATGAAGATATAAAGGCAGTGACCTATCATGAAGCGGAAGTGGAAAAGGATAAAGATGGTGTCTATGTATCAACAATTATTTTTGATATTTAATTAGGGAGATGAAATGAGCATACAACCTGATAAATGGATTCGAAAGATGGCTCATGAACGAGGCATGATTGAACCGTTTGCTGAGAGTCAAGTTCGTAATTTACGTGGCGCTGCGAGCAAGTACGTTATTAGTTATGGCCTTTCTAGCTATGGCTACGATGTTCGTGTCTCAAATGAGTTTAAAATTTTTACTAACGTGTATAACTCGGTCGTTGATCCAAAAGGATTTAGTGATGATTCTTTCGTTGATATAAAAACTGATGTGTGTGTCATACCACCAAATTCATTTGCACTCGCGCGAACGGTAGAATATTTTCGCATACCACGTGATATCCTAACGCTCTGTGTCGGCAAATCGACATACGCACGTTGCGGTATTATCGTTAACGTTACCCCGTTTGAGCCTGAGTGGGAGGGCTATGTCACGCTTGAGATATCTAACACGACGCCACTTCCTGCAAAAATTTATGCAAACGAAGGTATCGCTCAAGTACTCTTTTTTTCCGCAGCAGAGAATTGTGAAGTTTCTTATGCAGACCGCAAAGGTAAGTATATGAAACAACAGGGAATTACTTTACCGCGTATGTAATTTTTCATAATACCTGTCTCTATAAGCACTCTTTCACATAGTAGTGAATCCACTATTATATTCGATTGTTTGAAAACCCTGATGGGGGTTTGTCAGAACTCAACATTAATTTAAAAAATTCTTGCATATTTCTAAAAGACGTGTTTACACTTACCGTGGCATAAAAAAATTCTTTAATGGTAATGAACAGAAGCACAATGCACTTTCAAAGGTGCATAACAAAGTATTTTTTAAAAAGGAGCGGGTATGCAAATCTTAGCCAAGAGAAAGAATAGTATTAAGCTATTTCTTGCACTGGCAGCACTTTCTTATGGAACGTTTTTTACCGCGACATGGGATGGTTCTATTAATTCTAATGTCGTTGATGAACATATTACGGTAAGTGGGAGAAATACTCTTTCTTCACCCGTGATGGTTTCTGCAGAAAATAGTGATGTCACTATTGATGTATCTGCTACGTCAGTTATTTCTGGTAATGGAAGACTTCATTTATCAGCTGCTGCTGGTCGTACTATTACATTTAAGTGTGATGGTAGTTTAATCTTTCAAGGCGCAAGTGGTTTACTCACCTCCGCGGGTTTGCTTATTTCTGCTTCCGGTGCCGGTGCTATAGCATTTGAAGTTGCTGGTGGTAAGTCGTTAACATTTGAAAACGGTGCAAAATTCTTTGTCGTGATGAATCAAGGTACACCAGGTCCACAAGTTTCTATCAGTCGTCTTGGAGGAGATTCAGCTCCTGAAGAAGATGTATCAATTATCCTTGGTGCTAAGTCCATGATTTCTTACCTTGCTCGTGATGGGGTATCAAATGGTATTGCATCGAGTAGCGGTACGCTTCGATTTGTGCCAACAAACCTTGGTACTGGTCGTATGGTGATGCACATTAATAATAATGCTTCATGCGTCATTGCCGGTCATACCCTTACCAATGATAATGCTGACTTCTCATTAGAAGATATTGATTTCCACACCCCAGCCGGACAAAATGCCGTGTTTGAAGTTATGGGTGCTGGTGGCCTGCAAATAATAAATGAGAATAATGTATTTAGCCCATCTCATATTGATCCACATGGTAACGGGGCTTTCTTTAAAAGTGACGGTATCCGTCGTGGCTTTGTATTAAGTGCAAATGGTAGTCTTGTTCTGAACGATAGGACCTATCTTGATTATGTTGGTACTACGAAAAATGTCTGTCCTGACACGAGCCTTAAATCGTCGGTTAAATATCGTAACCCATCGGCATTTGTTATTGATGGTGATGCTCACTTTAATGCTATTCCTGCATCAATCGTTATGGGCGGATCATCTGCTATCTACTTACGATCTGGTGTCGATAAGAATGGCAATGTTTCGGATTCATTCGTTATTGATCCAATGAGAAAGACGGATGGCATCGGTAACGTGGTATTGGCTGTCGAAGGTAAAGCCACCGTACATGGTGATAACCCAATGACCAATGCTATTGAAATTTTATCCCTAGAAGTAGCACCTTCTGGTGGCTCAGTTACTATTGATTCCAGCGAGTCAACATTTCCAAAGAGAACGTTTGCTCGTACCACTGGTTCATATAACAGTTACAATGCCGGTCACTTCTTGATAAACAATACTTTCGACCTTCATGGTGTATCGCTTGTACATAGTGATTACAACCATGGCGTTGTTGAAAAAAATGATACTATAAGTGAAGCTACGTATGTTGGTGGAGAAACTCATACCATGCTACCTGGCGCGTCACGTCCTCGTATTGGTCTGGTAAACTCCATGTTCAGATTCCATACCGATGCTGCATTTACTGGTGTTGATATTTGTGTACCAAACCGCCGGTCAGGAAATGTGAGTGCATTGAAGTTCTATCATAACGGTTTCAAACGTGAAGATGCGACTGGTCGCCAGCTTGTTTTGGGAACGAATGTTGGTGCAGTTGCTTGTGATGGTAAAAGTCTTGTTAATCGTGATGCCCACCTTGATGTCTTTCAAAAAACTGAACAGCCAAATGCTTCAATACATCAGTTAGATATAAGAACTGGTGCCAATAATGGCGACATGGTCTTTGGTATCTCGGGTGATATCTCTTCACAACTTTCATTGCATACCATCTATCAAGGTCATGGTAGTAACATTTCAATAGGTACGAATGGCTCTATGGGTGTTGATGACCGTGGTGTTGCATTCCCATTAACCACTAACCCTACGATGATCATTAATGGTAACTACTTTGCCTTTGAAACACGTGGTGGTGATTGTGGTGTTGCTGAAACTTCAGCTATTACTGGTTGCGGTGGTATCTTTGTTGATAGTCACGGTAAACTTGGTATAGAAGCATCGCGCCGTGCACATATGGCTACTATGGTAGTGAAAAGTCGCAGTGGTGAAATTGATCTGCCGAAACAACAAGTTACTTTTGAGGCTGGTATTGGTGTCGCTGGTTGGAAGGTTGATCTTTCTGATCCGATTACTCGTGTCTTGGTTGGTGAGGGTGAATGCCTTTCAGACTATACATTAGACTGGTTAGGTGCTCGCAAAGATTATTCAAACTTTACCCCTTATGAAGTGGCTATCGAGGCATGTGGTTGTCCTGAAGTTAGCGCTCGTAACATTGCTTCGTTGCCTGTCGTTAAAGGTACGGTTGATCAGTTCCAAATTAAAGGTTCTCGTCTCGGTAACCAGGCACACTTGATGGTTGATGGTGGAAAAGTTCGTGAGCTTATTTTCCAAAGTGGTGAAAAAGCTGGAGAAGAACGCATCGGATTTGTTGCCCTTCAAAACGATGGTATCGTTGGTTTGGGTAGTGCAGGTGGTACTGATTCTCAAGATGCTACCGCTGTTCTTGGTATGAACGGGATAACCCTGATTCCAAACGGTTCCGGTCAAGTAGAGTTAAACGATTCCCTGGTGATTAGTTCATTATGTCCTATCATGCCTGGTCCAGATTTTGGTGCCAATGGCCCAAGCCGATTAATATTAGATGCCACCGGTGCTCTTGAGATTCGCGTAAAATCACGTGGTGTACTTGATTTAAGTCACTTTACTTCCCCTAACCACATTCTCGAAATTTCCGGTCGTGTACAACTGGTATTTGAACCAGGTGCTACACTCGTCCTTGGTGGCGGTGTCCTTAAGCTTAGCGATGAGTCACGTATGTACTTTGAACCAAACATTGATCAAAATGGCACTGTTGGTAGTTCACCAGCAAGTTCAAATGGTACTCGCTCACGTATACTTGGAAAAGGTGTTATTCAGTTAGATGAGAGTGCATCCATGGTTATTCCTCGTGGGGCTCTTGTTGGTATTGAAACTGATGGATGTTATGCCCAGGAAACTGATATTGTGTTGATGCTTAATAATAGTGCATCGGTACATATTGGTGATGAAAACTCATATGGTGGTGGTTTGCAGATTGGTAATGTAACTAACATGACTGGTGCAAAAATTGGCTTTGGTTTGGTCATGAATGGCACGGGTGCAATGTTCGAAGTTAACCGACAAGGATTCCTTGGTTTCGGTGCTGGTGTTACTCATAAGCCTAATGGCGTGCCTAATACCTGGCGTCTTGGTTCATTACATAATGTAACTGCCGTATCCTTTAACCTTAATGAAGGTACCTTTAGTCATAACCAAATTTACTGCAGCAAATGTGACCGCTCTGCTATCTGTGCTATAGGTGATGCTGGTTCATATTCGTTTACGATGAATAGAAATAATGTGCATATGCGTGGTGGTAGTAACTTAGTGAAGCTTGCCGCTGGCTCTTCGTCAGTTGCTCCGCAAGTGGAAAATACTCCTGGTGATGTTTCAGCTGCACTGACTGTTGGTCTTATGTCATCTGGTTCTATGCTCACCGATGCAAGCAAAGCATCGATGCCGTTTACTGGTAGTGCTAGTGCCATGTTTGATTTCTTCAAGATGAATGATTACCCATTAAATGGTGCTGAAGGTCAATCAAATCCACAAGCAGCTATCATGCAAAATAGCATTGGTGCATCCAAGATTGGCTATGTCATACCTGGTGAAATTAAGCGAAGTATACAAACAACAATTACTGGCAGAGGTGGTGCTTCGGTAACACACGATGCAGCAGTTAGATACGGTGCGGTTTCGCTCATGCTAGGTAGCGATGGTACCGTTGCATACGTTGGACAAATAAAGCCGTAATTTAAAGAATATGAAATAATAAAAAGTTGTAGAGTAGTATGAAGGAAGGGTGGATGATGCAAGTTAATAAGAAATTACTGGTATGTATGGGGATCTTTATTGGATTGGTTTCGAATCGTGTGCTGCGTGCACAAGAGATTCGTACGCCGTGGTCTTTATGGCGCGGTAGTATCCACTATCCTGCATCATTTGAAGACAAAAAATGGCGCTTTGATACCTGGTCTGGCGCGTATTATAAGACCGCAGATAAGGCGTTTACCCAGCATGGTTGGGATGCTACATCTCTTACTAAGTTATTCTTAGGTAAAGATGAGTTCCGTGTCATTGAGATATTTGAAAATGCCGGTAGTGATATTAATTGTTTCCAAGATAATCCGTACATTATTACTTCTAAGATTTCACCTCAAGTAGATTACCATGAACGTGGTTTGTACTTTGGTACTGACTTCCACCGTAAATGGGACAACAACAAGCTGCGCACTGGTTTGCGTGTTCGTGTACCATGGCGTTCAGCCCGCACAGAGCGAATCGGCTGTGAGCGTACTAGTGATCGACAAAATAATATGCGTGCATTCAAGAAAGAAAAAATTGATGACGTGTTAATAGGTGCGGGTGGAGATCTCAGTTATGCCTATCGTTTAGATTGGCTTGGTGCTTTATGTAAAACCGACTTTGGTGATGAATCACTCGTTGATTATGATTGCACGGTTGCAAATGAAGTACACGTGAAGATTGCTGGTAAGGATGTATCAAAGCTTGTCAACTTCGAACTGGAAGGTGGCATGCCAGGAGCTGGTGATGTTGAAGCTCAACCAGTTGCACTACGCAAAAGTGTTGATCGGTGCCCTCCTGATGGACAATTTGCTGCTGGTGCTACTGAAGTCGTAGCGACAGCTGGTCTTGCTGGTGATGGTTTGGGTCTTTGTGATGGCGATCTTAGTAAATTTGATCCTGCTACGAATTATGATGAAGGTGGACTTGCGAACTGTTTAGATGCCCAAAGTTGTTTATATGTTGTGCCGACGTATAACGATGTTCCTGAGACTGACATCCCTGGAGCTTTTAATGGGATCGCAAACGACATAAGTGATATAGTTGAAAACCGTCTTCAGCTTATCAACCAAGACTCAGCTGAAGAGTTTTTAGAATGTCATGGCGTGTGTCTAGATGGACAACGTAATGACGGTATCGGTGATATTCAAACCGAGATATATGCATCGTATGACTTTAGTGACAACCTCTACGGTGAAGCAGGCTTCATTGTTTCATGGCCAATTGCTGAAGAAATACAAGATCCTCGTAAAGTATTTAAGATGGTGTCCGGTAATAACGGTCACTGGGAAGTTATGCCACGCATTGAGCTTGGTTGGGAAGCAAATAACTGGTTTGCTTTGAAAACCGATTTACTCTACTCGTTTGTACTCTGTGCGCCTGAAAATCGTGCGGGTAGCTTTAAGTGTGCTACGGTGAAAAATATTGGTCCTACGGTCAGTGCTCGTGTGTCTTGGGCATACTTCTTGGGTCACGTAGATGCAACCTTCTTCCATCCAAAGAATAAAGATCTTGGTGTAGATATCGGATACGAACTCTACGCAAAGACCGAAGATAATATCAGATTTAAGTGCTGCCCATGTCCTGGTCCTAAGGTCAATGGCAATGGTAACGGTGAAGTACAGGTTCAGGCTGGTATGGATTTCTTTAGAAATGGATCCAGTAGCTGTGGTAGCAGCTGCAGCGGCTGTTCAAGTTGCTGTCCTAAAAGTTGTCCTAAAACTAGTTGCCATAATAGTTGCGGTAGTGAATGTGGATCATGTCCAAGTGACTGTCCTAAAGATGAGTGCATCGCTACTGACTTCTTAGGCCGTGAAAGAGTACTTGATTCTCAAATTTTAAAGAAACGAACTGACGTTATTGCTCATAAGGTTCGTACAGAAATTTTCCGACGTTTTGATTATGCGGAATACTTCTTTGGTGGAAGTTATACGTTTGCTGGTAGAAACGCACCCCGTGAGATGGATGTCCATGGTGGTATCGTTATTACCTGGTAATAGCTGCGAATTTAGGTGTTTGAAATTTTAGGTGAATATCATTTGTTAAAAGGAGTGTGTTAATGACCTGTCTATTAGCTGACTTACGAGTTGCTAGAGTGCGCTTTGCGCGAGTTGCATTATTGGGATTTTTATTCCAAATTTTTAGTGGTGTCTATGCTACCGCTACGAGTTATGCCGCCCCACAAACAGTTTCGCTCGTGAGACGGATACAGACGGGATCATTCTGTCGTGCCGAATTGGAAGAAATACAGAAATCACGCGATATATTCGTATATGTCGATGATGGTGGACGTGCATTATTCACGTCACTTTCACCATTTGCGACCGTCGAGAGCGGGGCGGTTAATATCCGTACCTGTTG
>SDBT01002673.1_pt1 | contig 31308 bp, 28 predicted proteins | sample 2277101 | NCBI WGS metagenome assembly SDBT01 (sample SAMN10404973, study PRJNA504765) | marine sediment metagenome | isolation source: marine sediment core GS10_PC15, 103 cmbsf | place: Arctic Ocean: Southern Knipovich Ridge | collected 2010 | reverse complement strand
TGGCATATTACTTGACATCGACCAACCGAACCGGTAACAAAGTTGGAAATGACTAAGATGATTAGCATAATATGTAGCACTAGAATGTCTTAAAATATGTGGTGTTACTTTTTTGTTAAGGATGGATTTACTTCTTCTAACTAACATACCTCTTAAACCATTATAAGAAATTGGAAATAAAAAGCTGTATTCGTTATCATCTTTGTGTTCTAGAAACCACAAATCAAGGAATTTTGAACAAATAGGTAAGTGAATGGTTCTTGGTTTAGTTTTAGATACTGTGATCCTTACTTTATATACATCATCTGTTTTGGTTAAATCCTTAATCCTGACATTTAAAGCTTCTTCAATCCTAGCTCCACTATCGAAGAGAAACATAATAATTGCTTTGTCTCTAATATTAGCGGAATTAGTAAGTTTTTCAACTTCTTCCCGTGTAAGTGCGGGAATTTCTTTTACTATTTCAAATGTGTCTATCCAATCAACTAATTCAGGATAGTAAGTGTTGTTACCTAATAGCCATTTATAAAATTTTCTGATTGTTTTCTTATAATCTAACTTTGTTGAATGGGCATAATTACATGTTTTTAATACTTTGCCATCTTTTGTTTTGTAATCATACTTATATTTATCATTTTCTAAAGATTCGATCAGTTTCTCCATATCAGATTGAGTTACTCTATCAAATGGTTTGTTTAACCAGTTAGAAATTCTCTTTAGTATTTGAATATATTTGAGACATCTTGCAACTCCTATTGATTTCTTTTGCCTGTTTTTCAAAGTTTTACCAAGTCGACAGTCTCTTATAAATTGAAGTATATAATCTTTGTTTTCTTGGATAATAATCTGATTTTCTTCAAGTCGTATTTTTGCCTTTACAAATTGTTCTTCTCTATTATGTATATCTCTTTTTTGCAAATAATCCATTTAATGAGCCAAAGCCCTCTTTTTAATTTGGTTTGTGGTGTTTGAGTGAAGCGTACGCTCTTAAAATGCACAAAAAGTATTAGCGCCCCCACCGGACTTTAATAAAAAATGTGCAAAACTTGAGCTATTTATCGTCAGTAAAATGAAACTTTCAAGTTACTGTAATTTGAAAGTACCCAAGTATTTAAACTTTGCGATATTCAGACTATTTAATATAACCTTATTTTGATTATAACTTAATTCCAATCTAATTTTCATACATTAGATTAACGATAATAGAAGTTCATAATAAAGAAAATGACATTAGCAACAATACAGAGATATTTAAAAAATTCAACAATCACTTAAATAGCAATTTTAATCATCAATAAAAAGAAAAATAAATGACAAATTTTATTACAAATAGTGGTGCAGAAAATTTAAAAAAACGCTTAGTAGAACTAATAAAAAAGAGTGAAGAATTAAAATTTCTGGTTGGATTTTTTTATTTCTCGGGTATAAAAGAATTATATAAGAGCTTAAAAGATAATCCTGAAGCAAAGATTAAAGTCTTGGTAGGTTTGAATGTAGATAAAACTAATGCAGGATTAGTAGAGTTTGGTGATAAAGATTCACAATTATCTGATGACGAAAGGACATATAAATTTTTCCAATCCGTTAAGAAATCTTTAAATAGTGATGATTTCGACACTAAAGAGTTCTACGAGCAAGTTAAATATTTTGTAAATCTAATAGTTGATGATAGACTGCAAATTAGGAAAACTTATAATCCAAATCATGCCAAAATATATATATTTAAACTTGATGAAACACAAATAGGACGGAAAAAACTTTTTATAACAGGCAGTAGTAATCTTACAAGATCAGGTTTAACAACGCAGGAAGAATTCAATGTTGAGATAAGTGATTATGGATTTGAAGATACTGAAAAATACTTCGATGAATTATGGGAGACCGCAGTAATTATTACTGAAGAAGATATGGCTAAAAGAAAACTGTTAGAAATCATTGAAGATGAAACTCTTGTTAAAGAAATAACTCCATATGAAGCATATGTTCTAGTATTAAAGATCTACCTGGATTCCTTTAAACAAAAGGAGATTGGTGAGTCACTTGAACGCGTTTTAGAAGAAAACGGATACAAACCATATAAGTATCAGTTAGATGCCGTTCAACAAGCTTTAGCAATCATTGAGGACAACAATGGGGTAATAATAGCTGATGTAGTGGGTCTTGGTAAAACAATAGTGGCTTGTGCAGTAGGATTGGAGTTAAGAAAACGTGGATTGATATTATGCCCTCCGGGATTGGTTGGCGATAAAAACAAAACGACAGGTTGGAAAAAATATACTGAAGATTTCCGACTATACGACTGGGAAGTAAGATCTTCTGGAGACCTGGAAAATGTTGCCAAATATGTTAAAAACGCAAAGGATTTGGAAGTAGTTATAATTGATGAAGCACATAGATTTAGGAATCAAGATACTAAAGATTACGAATATTTAAAGAATATCTGCCGAGATAAAATTGTTATTTTATTAACTGCTACACCATTCAATAATAGACCAAGTGATATATTATCTTTACTTAAATTATTTATTACGCCAAAAAAATCCTCAATTACACTTGAAGATAATTTGGTAAACAAGTTTACTACATTCAAATGGATATTTCATAGACTTGGATATATCAAGAAAAATTGGAATTCTAACAGTGAAGATAAAAGGAAAAAGGCTAATAATTATTATGAAGGTCTCTTTGAAAATCTTCCAATAGATTTAACAAGAGTTAAACAGCGATCAAAGTATCTAGCAAAACAAATTAGGGACGTAATAGAACCTGTAACAATTAGAAGAAATCGTCTTGATCTCCAAAATAATCCATACTATAAAGAAGAAGTAAAGGATTTATCCACCATTGTCGATCCCCAAGAGTGGTTTTTCGAGTTAACTGAAAAACAATCTGATTTCTATGATGATATCATTAAAGTATATTTCGGAGATCTAGAAGAAGGAGGACTATTTAAAGGAGCTATTTACCGACCATTTGAATATGATTTAGATAAAGAAAAAATTGGTAAAGAGAAACTAACTGAGAAAGAAAATTTTCAATACCAACAACAACGTAATTTATTTGACTTTATGAGACGATTGGTAGTGAAAAGATTTGAGAGTTCATTCGGTTCATTTGAACAGACTATAAGAAATTTTATACGTATTAATAAAAATGTATTAAAGTTTATTGATAAAACACATAAGTACATTCTTGATCGTTCCTTGCTTGAAAGAATTTATCTAATGGATCTCGAAACTATTGAGAAATATCTTGATGAATATATCGATAAGATATTAAAGGGCGAATATCCAAAGAATCATAAAATATATAAGGTAAATGAATTTCTTTATAAGGATGAGTTTATTAGTGATATCGAATCTGATTTGTCACTATTAACAAGGATTTTATCTAATCTGGGAACATTAGATTTAGTAAAGTTTGATCCAAAATCTGATTGTCTTGTTAAAAACATAAAAAAAGAATTTGCTCGAAAACATAAAGAAGTTGAATCCAAAAGGAAGATAATAATCTTTTCAGAATATCTCGATACTGTTAAATATTTAAAACCAATATTACAAACGCATTTTGGGGAAAAATTATTAGTTGTTGATAGAGACTTAACTGCAAGTAAGATAAAAATAATTAATGAGAATTTTGATGCTGCACTTGAATTGCAATCAGATGATTACGATATATTGCTATCATCAGATAAAATTTCGGAAGGATTTAATTTAAATCGAGCCGGCATGGTCATTAACTATGATATACCCTGGAATCCTGTAAGAGTTATTCAAAGAGTTGGCAGAATAAATCGTATAAGTAAGAAGGTGTTTGACGAACTGTTTATCGTGAACTTTTTCCCAACTGTAAAAGGGGCTGAATTAGTAAAGTCACGTGAAATCGCAAGTAATAAGATGTTTTTGATCCATGCCACGCTTGGTGAAGATGCGAAAATATTTGATATTGATGAAGAACCCTCAGCTTCCGGATTATTCAAAAAAATACAGCAAAATCCTGATGAATATAAGGAAGAAAGTTTTTATACAAAAATATTAAAACTATACTTAGAAATTGAAAAGAAAAATGCAACACTAATAGAAGACTTAAATAAGTTTCCACCACGAATTAAAACTGCAAAACATGCAGATGATCATGAGCTTTTTGTATTTATAAAAAAGGGGCGGTTATATATTAATAACATCAATGGCTCAAATGCGGCTGTTGTCCACCAAACTACATTTGAAGATGTTTTCGATAGGATACACTGTGATCAATCAGAACCCAAAATTGAATTAAGTAATAAGTTTTGGGATAATTATGAAAAAGTTAAGAAATATAAGGGAACGCGAAACGTTTCGGTTTCTGAAAGAAGCATTGAACAGCAAGCTTTAAATATTCTTAAAAGTTTTATCGCTAAACCTTGGAATGAATTATTGCCATATTTGGATTTCTTAAGAACATTGAGAGAAGATATAATAGACTATGGTACATTATCTGATTATACGATTCGTAGAATATCTAACCTTGATGGTTCAAATGAACAAAAACAAGTTGTATCAATAATTGATATAAAAACTATGTTAGATGAATTAGGCGACGACTATTTAGAAAAAGAAAAACAAAAGCAAAGAAAATTGTCAAAAGAAGTTATTATAGCCATAGAGAATCATAACAATGAGTAAAGAAATATTAAGAAATATAATTGACAACTTTGATATTAATGAGTTTACTCATTTCTTTAGGAGTAAAAATAGAAGTGCTTTCGCTCCTCGAACTGAGGACTTACAATACTACAGCGATGACAATTTTATTGAGGGGCATAAGATAGGTGAAATCCGATTTGATGATGAAGAGTTTATAATTTGTTCTTTTATGGTGTTGAAACCGCTAATTGAGAGAAGCGGTAAAAAAATTCAATATGAGTTGGGTAGGAAAATATTAAAAGACAATCAAGCGGATGCAGGAATTTTTATATTCTATGACGATAAAGACAAATTTAGATTCAGTTTAATTTATACAAACTATTTAGGTAAAAAAAGAGATTGGAGTAATTATCGTCGATTCACATATCTTGTTCATAAAGATATTACAAATAAAACATTCCGTGATAGAATTGGTGATGGTGATTTTTCATCTCTAGAAAGTATAAAAACAGCATTTAGTGTAGAACCATTAAATAAAGAATTTTATAAAGAATTAAGTAATTGGTATTTCTGGGCTTTGAAAATAGTTGAGTTTCCTGATGATGAAGAAAAATCTATTGAGATAAGAAATGCAATCTCGATCATTAGATTAATAACTAGGTTAATCTTTGTATGGTTCATGAAACAAAAAAACATTATTACAGATGCATTATTTGAGGAGGAGGAATTAGCAAAGATACTTGATAATAAGGATCAAACAGGTAGTACGTACTATAAGGCAATACTGCAGAATTTATTCTTCGCGACGCTAAATACTAAAATGGGATATGACAATCGGAAGTTTGTTACAAATCAAAAAGGTGTACAGGAATATTATCGATATGGGAGATTCTTTAAAGATAAAAAACGATTCATTGAACTAACAAAAGATATTCCATTTTTGAATGGTGGATTATTTGAAAATTTAGATAAAGTTGATACAAAGAAAAATAGTGAAATACGGATAGATTGTTTCTCAAATGATCCTAACAATGAAACTCGATTAAAAGTACCTGATAAATTATTCTTTGGTAGTGATATTGTAGATTTAAGTAAAGATTATGATTCTGCATCGTACAGGCGTACCCCTGTATTGGGTATATTAAAAATATTAAAAAGATATAATTTTACAATTGATGAAAATACACCTGATGATGTTGAAGTTGCTCTTGATCCAGAACTATTAGGTTTAGTATTTGAAAATTTACTCGCTAGTTTTAATCCTGAAACAAAAAAAACAGCTAGAAAGGCTACAGGTTCATATTATACGCCTAGAGAAATTGTCAACTACATGGTTGATCAGAGTCTAAAGAATTATCTAAAAACAGAGCTATTAAAAGAAGAAAAATCATACATTATGGTAGGTAATCAACAAACTGATATTTTGGATAATCAAGCGTCTAAAGGACAATTGCCGTTGAATGAAAGCCATGGGTCAAGTTATTGGAAATCACACACAGAAACTCTAGAAAAAAATATATACTTGCTTTTTAATACTATAGAAGATCAACCATTTTCAAATGAAAAAACTAAGACGACAATTATACAAGCCATTGATAAATGTAAAATAATTGATCCAGCCTGTGGGTCTGGTGCATTTCCAATAGGAATACTACAAAAGATGGTTTTTCTTTTACACAAGTTAGATCCTGAAAATAAAAATTGGAAAGAACTGCAATATCAAAAGGCTTTAAAAGAAACCGAGGAAACATTTAATCTAGGTGATAAAGATGCAAGAGAAAAAAGATTAAAAGCAATTAATGAAGCATTTGATATAAACATAAATGAACCTGATTATGCGAGAAAATTGTTTTTAATAGAAAATTGTATCTTTGGAGTTGATATTCAACCAATCGCTGTCCAAATTGCTAAACTACGTGTTTTTATTTCACTATTAGTAGATCAAAAGCTTAATAATGAGAAAGAAAATCATGGAATTCTTTCGCTCCCAAATCTAGAAACAAAATTTGTAGCTGCAGATTCACTTGTTGGATTAGAAAAACAACAAAGCATTCGTAATAGTAATGTTAATGCACTGGAGAAGGAATTATCTGAGATAAGACATAAGCATTTTTCCGCAAATTCTATAAACCTAAAATTAATATATCGCCAACAAGATAAAACTACTCGTATTAATATAGCAAAAATGCTGATAAATAGTGGTCGGAATAAAGTCGAAGCGAATCAAATTGCTCAATGGGATCCTTACAATCAAAATACTTCTGCTAAATGGTTCAATTCAGAGTGGATGTTTAATGTTAAGGATAAGTTTGATATTGTAATTGGAAACCCACCTTATGGAATAAAAGTTACGGAGGCTTTGCGGGATAAATACTTTTTGGGCAGCAAGGATAGTTATGGATTATTTATGTCATTATCTACAGACCAATTATTGAAAAATCGTGGGACATTATCATTTATTGTATCCGATACTTGGTTAACTATTAAAAGTCATTTTGAGCTAAGACAACAAATACTTAAAAAACAATTAATAAAAGTGATCCGATTAAATCAGGATTGTTTTAATGCAACAGTTAATCCTTCAATTTTTCTGTTGAAGAACAAAATAAATTCAAAAAATGATGTCATTTTGTCTGATTTGACTAATATTTCTACTAGAGAGAACATCTCTGAACTAGAAAAAAAATTATTGGAGATAGATGAAAAAAATATCGTTAGTACGAAGAGATACGCTATATTTAAATATAATCAAGATATTGTAAAACGAAATACAATGATGCCGATTTTTGTTGCAAGTCCGAAATTATTTGAAATTTTAAATGATACTAATTGTGACATATATCTTGATAAAATAAATCAAAAGAATAGGCAGGTTAGACATTTAAAACTAAATAATAGGAAAATAAATGTTGTGCGTTTTGGAGATATTGCGGATGTAAAGAAAGGTATTGATACCGGAGAAAATGCATTTTTTTTATATCAAAATCCTTCTGCTCGTGGCAATTACAGGGATATCAGTAATTTTCACAAATTTTTGCTTTCAGAAATTGATCTAGAAAATATATCCCAAAATGAAAAATTGAGAAATAAAATCATTGAATTTGGATTTCATAAAAACCATGATGAAAAACCGTTCGATTCTGATCGGTGGTTTAATGGAAAATACATTGTACCCTATGAAAAAGGTGGAGAAAGTAATATTGAAGAAGGATGGTTACCAAATTATAGAGTACTTCCAAATTTCTTTATTGACTGGAGTTCTGAATCTGTCCGACAATTATATTTAAGAACAAATTGGACTAAAAATAAAGCAACTTTGAGAAACAAAGCTTATTGGTTCAAACCTGGTTTAACTTTTTCTTTAACAGGATTTTATGCTCCAACAATAAGGTTTAAATCTTGGGCTAAATTTGATAATAAAAGTTCAGGAATATTTACTGAATTAAATTATTATCTTGTGGCAGGAATACTTTGCTCAAAAATGGCGAAATATATTATGAAGAATTATCTCATGCATACAGTGGATACTCAAGTTGGTGTTTTTGATACTTATCCATTCGCTATTCATAATAGTGATGAACAAACATTAGATATAATAAAGTTAGTAAAGCAAATCTATTCAAAACAAATTGATCAACCTCGCTATCCCTATATGATTAATGAACAGAAAGAAGTTGATAAACTTGTGTACAAATTATATGGGTTAAATGAAGAGGATATTAAAGAAGTAGAAACATGGTATGCTCGACGCTACCCAAAATTGGCACGATTTGCTGATATTTAACAAGGATATAGATTGTATAGATAACACTGACAACTCTTGTGTGAAGTTAATCTGTTGACAATAAAAGTAATTGCTAAAGTATAAAAATCCTAAGATGCACTATACTCATTATGCATTTTCTGATGATTCAAGACATCATGACGGAAGATATAATAGCTTATCTCTAGTAACTTTGGAAAGAAAACAATATAAAACATTAAATGATAAATTAGAAGATCTATTATATACATCAAATGTAAATGATGAATTCAAATGGGAAAAATTAAGAAATGCAAAATATAGGTTTATGGCAGAAAAATTTATTGACTTTGCTTTTCAATACACTGACCTACTAAGAATAGATATTATTATTTGGGATTTAAACGATGAAAGACACAAAGGAGTCAAGAGCAGAGATGATTCAGAGAATCTAGTAAGAATGTATTATCATCTTGTCTCTTCGACTTTCTCAAAAAGGTATTCTATTCCAAAGGTCTGCTGGAAATGGCGTCCCGATAAGCAATCATCAGTGGATTGGACGACCCTACACGATTGTTTAAAGAATACAAAGCATGATTGTATTACAGATTTATTTCAGTTAAACCCTGACGTTGAGATGGTTGACCTAAGGAAAATAATACCATCTGAATCACAAAATTTTCCATTCATCCAAATGGCTGATTTATTTGCAGGGATAGGGTCTTATTCATTTGGACACTTTGATCAATACAAAAAGTGGCAGATTCAAAGTAGTAAACAAATTTCGATGTTTGATATTGAAGAATACAATTTTAGTAATAGTGAAAATGAGAGATTTTCAGTAATAACAAAATTAGATAAAATGGCAAAAGATAGAGGGCTTAAAATTGCACTTACTAGTTCTAAAGGCTTTAAATCCTATGACCCAAATTGCTTTCTCAATTTTTGGCAATATATGCCACAACATGAATACGATAAAGCTCCTCGCAAAATAACAAGATATGTTATTCATTAATTATTTTGGTACATTAATGAAATGACTCACGTCTAAAAAATAAAATTTTAAATAAACAATTTTAAATATTTCAAATCCTACACCTCCCCTCTCATAGCAAAACTATAATATTTATTCCCTGCTATAATTACATGATCCAAGATATTAATATCAAATAGGTTTGCAGCGTTTCTTATTCTGTTTGTAATAGAAATATCTTCTTTGCTAGGCCTAACATTTCCTGATGGGTGATTATGGGCTAATATCAAACTTGAGGCATTGTATTTTAAAGCATTTAGATTTAAGAAATCCCATCCACTTAGTGAGGGCTTTGAAAGAATAAGTAGATTGTTAATGAATCACGTATATTGATTCGAGTTATCTGATACTAATTAATTAGTATAAAAATTGGATACTTATTTTAAACATTCAGATTGTGATGAAAATGGATTTATAAGAGTTTAATTCCTGTATTGCTCCTCTAAATCTATAACATCCGCCCAAAATGCTTTACAATCACCCATACTAACTTGATATGTGCTTTTATGTGAGTCCTTATTTCCTATAAATGTAGAAGACATCAGACGATCAACTAAAATTTTATCTATTATAATATCGGAGTGTTTATTTAAGTGACTCTTTAATGATGTTAATAGTTCCATTGGCATTCTGTTTTCATTCTTATCATTATATTTAAAGCGCATATAAATACCAAGCTTATCAGACATCTCTTTGAGAATACCTTCAAGGTATTTTCTAATTTTATTTCCTAAACCGTCTACATTGTTTTGTGAAATTTGGTTTTCAATTTGTTTTTTTAAAGTTGGTAAGGGCAATTCAACAATTATTTCTTCATTTTCTGTGCATTTAAATGTGTTAATTAACCAGTTGTTTCCTTTTGCTAACTTTGAAAAATATTCAAACCAATCTTTCTCATGCGTCAATACTAATATTTGAAAATCTGAGAATTTTTCTATAAGTAGATTTGCAAACCGAGTTCTATGGTTTGTATCAAAACTTGAGATCACATCATCTAATACAAAAAATTTATTATTCTTGTTAAAAGTCTTAACAGATGTCAAAAAGAAAGCCAGTCCCAAACAGTTTAAATGTGACTCACTTAAGTATTTATTTGGTGGTGTTTCCTCGTGATTAAAAAATTTGAATTGAATTGTTATACCTGAAAATTCATTATTTTTCTGAATAGGAACTAGACTGATATCATCGACATGCTCACCGGGATTCATAAAGACATATAAGTCATTAATATCTTTAGAAAGGTGATTAAGGAAAACTGTAAAGCCATCTTCCATCTTTTTAATAAAAATAGTATTAATTTTCTCTAATGTATATTGCTGTTTTTCAAGTAATTCTTTTGATTCTTTTAATCTTTTTATTTCCAAGTAAGCATTTTTTGATAAAACGATTTTGCTATGAATATCAAATTTTTCATCCCCCTTTTTACTCTTACTCAATTTCTCAGATTCATCAATTAGATAAGTATCAACTTTCTGAAGAATATTTTTATCGATGAGTAATTCACTAGTTGCTTTTAATTTACTCCCGGTTAGTACATCATGTTTAAGTTCTGCCTTATAAAATTCTATATCTTTTGCTATTTTTAAAAAGGAAGGTTTTATTGAAGCAACAGCATCCACATCTATTTTAGGGTCAGTCAAGATATTTGAAATTATGTTGTCTGCTTCTGAGATTTCAGTTTGAAGATCAGATTTAATATCATCAAGTTTTGATTTTTCGTTTTTGCATTGTTGCAGTTCTTCAAGTCGCTCTTGCAAGTCTTTAAGTAATTCAAGCTTCTTTTTGGGTTGCAAACATAACGGACAAGATTCATCTTCGATAATTTCTTCCTTCAATACTTTTACACCTTCAGAAAGTAAAGATTCAAGCTTGATTTTATTTAGCTTTTCTATATCTGAAGCAATATTATTATATTGTGTATAATAGGTATTATACTGATTTTCAATTTCTTTTATTTTGTTTGTTAATTGGCTTGAGGAACTTTTAATTTTTTCTATAAACAATTGTTGCTCAACAATCTTTGTATCCTCAGGTTTCTTTATTAATTCAAGGATATTATCAAGATCATCAAAGGTTTTTACCTTTTTACTTATTTGAATCTTTTTTAGTAGCTTGTTTATCGTGTCAATGTATTGAGTGTCCGAAACCACATTCTGGTTTAATTGCGTTAGTAACTGGTCTTGCTGATGGCTAATTTGCGAATCGAAATTAGAATTTTTAATATCTCTTTTTAATGCTGAAAATGACCTTCGTAGAATATTTCTTGTTTTGATTACTTCAGAAAAACCGATGATCTCTGATAAAGCAGTGAGCTTCTCGCTTTTAGTCGCTAATATAAAGCTTATTAAATCCCTATATCTCAGGAAAATACGTTCTTCTTTTGACTTATCTAGGAAAGATAAAAATTCACCAGAATTATTGGAATGAGTTGTTATGAATTTTTCACCTTTTTGAGAAATTGATTTAGAAGAATTAAGTTTAGGATTGGTATACTCTATTGAGATAATTCCGTCTTCAGTATCTGCAATTTTTATATTTCTTAAAGCTTCTAATCCCTTTCTACCAATCTCTTCATTAGATAAATGCTCGATTTTGTCATAATAAAACCATTCTAAAGAGTCTGTTACACTGCTTTTACCAGAACCATTTTCTCCGTACAATAAAATTGATTTCTTGTTAAGAGGAAATAATATCTCTTTTTTTATACCTCTAAGACCTTTGATATTTAAGTTTTTAATTCTATTCATCGTTTGGTCTCTCCCGTAGTTCTAATAGGGCATTAGATAAATTAATGTCTGACAGTTTGTCTTCTTCATACAATTCTGTAATAATATTAACTACTTTTTCATCTACCTTTTTAAGATTTTTGATGTCTGTGAAAAATTCATCTAATATTTGCTTTCCGCTTTTTATTTCAGTTTTCATATTGATACTCGTTATTCAAAATATTGCCATTCTATATTTATATTAAGATCAAGTTTGTTTTTAAGGATTTCAAACCCGGTTTTGTTATTGCAGATAGGGTATACACCATAATTTTTTACAAAATCAAGTATAAAATAACTCTCTAGATCTTCTATCCGATAATCCCATAAGTTTTTTAACATCTCATAATTAATATAAGTAAAGTATAATTGTTCTGTTTTCTTGTAATTAGTGATTCCAAAGTTTCCCGATTTTCCATCATAATGATCAGAAAGCCTTTTCCCAATACTATTGGTTTTCTTCTCACTCATTCCAATGTAGAGAAGTTTTGATTTATTAAAAGGATAATTTAGAATAGTCTTTCTAGAAAAAATAAAATATAATCCTCTTAAACCAACAAGTGGTTGTATAAAACGAGGTTTAAATTCTTTAGCTTCGTCAAAAAACAGTTTAATAGTTTTCATTTAATAAAACATTATATTTTGTGTTTATAAACATACCCTGTCTCTTTAATATATCTTATATTTATCATCAAAAACTAAGGTAAAATATAACTAAAATAGGTAATAATTTATAGACCGATATAAACCAATCTATACCTCCCCTCTCATAGCAAAACTATAATATTTATTCCCTGCTATAATTACATGATCTAAGATATTGATATCAAATAAATTGGCAGCGTTTTTGATTCTGTTAGTTATTGAAATATCTTATATATTTAGTCTAACTATTCCTGAGTATGAAGATAGTTTTGTGAGTTATTTCTTTAGGAAGTATTTAGGGGTGTACGAAAAAAAAGAATAAATTTATTGTATAATTTTCAATACAACTGTTAGAAATGCAAAGTAAGATGTCATTTATCAACAATAAAGTTACGCTATGGACACAGATTTTAATAAATACTTATATTATTAGTAGATTGGTGGGTTCGGTACCCAACAGTAGTGGATTAGACTCCTACTCCCTCTAAAAAAATGATTTACAGTTATTCAATATAAAGTTGCATGGTTATAAATAATAGAATATGTAAATTTCAGAAGTGGTTATTCTACTAAAGAGTACTATAAAAATTATCTGAAAGAAAAAAGTAATTAATCAGAGAATGACAGCGAGTACCTGATGCAAATAATTTGGTAAAGGTAGTGAAGAGGTTAAGTGATGCCTATTGAATTAACAAAAGAAATCGCCTACAAAGAATTCCAGAAGTTCTTTCAGGACAAACCATTTGTTCTGTTTGGAACGGGTATGTCTTGTGCTGTTGATAATAGATTTGGTATGGACTCTCTTAAAGAGCACCTTTTGGATAAACTTACCAAGGCAAAATTAAATAATGTACAGCAAACTGAGTGGGCCAGTGTAATTACATCACTGAATGCAGGAATAGATTTTGAAACGTCGATGAATAGCATAAATAACAATGATCTTATTAATAAAATTGTTATAATAACCGGTGATTTTGTTTCTTCTCTTGATTATGAATTTTCTCAAAAAATATTAAATAGTTATGATAATTGGCCGGCATCATCCGTATTTAAAAAACTTGTAGATAAATTGCCAGGTACAGATAGAGAATTGCATGTGGCAACATCCAATTATGACATGCTGGCAGAATATGCCTTTGAAAAAGCTGACATTCCATATATAAATGGATTTTATGGAGGCGTTATCCGCAAACTAAATTGGGAACAAAGCAGGAGAAGTATTACATATGTTGATAAAGTACCATATGGAAAAAAAATTAAATTAGTTACCAGGGAAAAGAAACATGTCAGTTTATATAAGGTGCACGGCTCTTTAAATTTATTTTTAACAAATGACAATTTGATAGAAAATAATGCATTGCTATATATGCCAATACCAGAAGGAATAGAAAGACTCATTATTACACCGGGTATTTTTAAATATGAAAAATTACATAAATATCGAGATGAACTATTAACAAAATTTGATGATGCAATAAGAAAGCACAATTTCTTTCTGTTTTTGGGTTTTGGTTTTAATGACAACCAACTTAATACCCGTACCATTCTTGATAAATTAAAAAACCAGAAATGCAATGGATTAATTATTACAAAAGAAACTAATGAAAGAATAGATAAACTATTAGACGAAGCAAAAAATTTATGGCTTATTTGTCAGTCTGATACAGAAACATCAATAAAGAATAAAAAATATTCAGCTCCTCTTTTGCTTCAAAATGAAGAACTTTGGAAAGTTGATGTTTTTACAAAAAAAATATTGGGAGATTAATTATGGCTATTTTAAAATTTGATGAATCTTCGAAGCTTGGAACAGTGCGAGAAGTAGATACAAGAAAAGTTTCTGTTCTTGTTGAAAATGATGAAGACCTTAGAAAAGCACGTGTTGGTCAGCTTGTTGCAATTGAGCTTTCTGGTGCATCTGAAACCTGGCTCATTGCTATTATTGAGAGGGTAATCCGATTTGTCGGGCAACAACAGGACCAGGGTATAGATGAAGAAAAAACAGAAGAATTACCGCAGGAGCCAGTTGTAAATAATGTTCGTTTGGCTTTAGTAGGTTCGTTCTATTGGGACGCAACAAAAGAAAAGTCTGTTTTTACCCGTTCCCTGTCACAGGTTCCCGGAATAACCGATAACTGTTTTGTCCTTCTAGGTAAACAGCTTGAAACCTTTATGTCTGTATTATCAGAAGCAGGAGAAGGGGAACATTCCTTAGAACTTGGTAAATATGTAATAGATGAATCGGCAAAAGCCTATCTGGATGGCAATAAGTTTTTTCAACGGCATGCCGCACTTCTTGGAAGTACTGGGTCAGGAAAATCCTGGACAGTGGCCTCAATACTGGAACGGGCTGCAAAGCTTCCCACATCAAATTTAATAGTTTTTGATCTGCATGGTGAATATCGTGAACTTTCTTATGCCCGCCATTTACGAATTCCCGGGCCAGATGAACTCGGAACGGCTTCTGATGAATTATTGTATCTGCCTTACTGGCTGTTAAATGCAGAAGAAATGCAGGCAATGTTTATTGACCGCTCTGAATTCAGTGCTCATAATCAGGTAATGGCATTTCAAGATGCTGTTGTTATTCAAAAAAAATCAATCCTTCAAAAACTTGGAAAACAGGATGTGTTAAACGCATTTACGCTTGATAGCCCTGTACCATTTCCCCTGGATGAGGTTATCAAGAAATTGAAAGATATGAACGAAGAAATGATTCAAGGCGCTCGCGGATTAAAACAGGGGCAATTTTTCGGGCAATTCAGCCGATTGTTGACTCGTTTGAGCAGCAAATTGAGCGATAAACGCTATGGCTTTCTGTTTAACGCCCCTGAATCAGAACATGACTATGATGCAATGGCTCGTATAGCAACTAAATTAATGGACTATGCGACAAATGGGGCACAAGTAAAAGTTATTGATTTCTCCGAAGTGCCTGCAGAAATATTACCGGTTATTGTTGGACTTGTTGCGCGCATTATTTATCAGGTTCAATTTTGGACGGGTCATGACAAACGGCGTCCCCTGGCGCTTGTTTGTGATGAGGCACATCTCTATTTACCTAAAAAAGACGGAAAGAATCCTGTTGAATTACGAGCAATTGAATCTTTTGAGAAAATTGCCAAAGAAGGGCGTAAATACGGAGTTGCTTTAGTAATAATCAGCCAAAGACCATCTGATGTAAGCACTACTATATTGAGCCAGTGCAACAATGTAGTCGCTCTACGCCTGACAAATGCTGCTGACCGCAATACTGTTAGCAAACTAATGCCGGAAAGTCTTGAAAGCCTTCTTGAGGTCTTGCCAATTATGGATATCGGAGAGGCTCTTGTTGTTGGTGATGCAGTGCTGCTCCCAAGTAGAATAAAAATAACACCTCCAAAAGAAGAACCATTGAGTGCGACCATTAACTTTTGGTCTGAATGGATGGAGAAAATAGAAAAACCCGATTTTGACAAAGCTGTTGAAAATATGCGTAAGCAGAGAAGGAAATAAAAGGTTGAAAATTAATCGTTTTGGGATGAATCTTGATGAGGGCTTAGCGCTCACGGAGGAATCTCTTGACAAATTATATGTATCCTGTTTTAAAGATGATTCTCGAAAAATAATAGAATGGTTAAAAGATGATATTATAGAAACACCGCTATTGTTTGGTGGTCAAATTGGATCGGGGAAAAGCACTTTGATTACTAAGCTTTTTTCAGTTAATAATTTAAAGCCGGATATAACACTTAAATTTGATAAAGAAGGTCTAAATCTCGATGAAGGGGATTTTCTCAGTATCATTTTATCCGGATTTATTAGAAAAGCAATTAAACTAAGTTTAGATTTGTCATTCTCTAAATTACCTTCTGAACTCTTTAAATTGAGTACTGATGATTGGCAGGGTGTAGTAAATAGATTGTATCCTAAAATGTTTTCGTTGGAATTATTTGAAAAAAAGATTCAAACACGTAAAACGATAGCAAAACACAACAAGTACATTATTGAGGTTATATCTAAAATTGGGGCTGTATTAAAAAGCAAAGCAAAATCACCACTATTTATTTTTGCGTCCGGTATTGACAAATATGACACTAAAAGTGCTGCATTTTTATCTTTGAACAATTCAATAAAAATTCTTTCAAATTATAAAACAATGTTTGAAGTGAATGCCGTTCATTTTTTCATACCAGATATTACATCACCCTTCACTTCCAATAACGAGAAGGTATTTATACCAACAGTGAGGGACAATGACATTATCGAAATTCTTAATAAAAGAATGGGCGTATATGCGGAACCCATAAAAGAGGAACTTGAACTTATCACCAAGTGGTCAGGAGGAAACCCAAGGCAGGCGATTCGTCTTCTTATTCATTATCAATCTGCAAGGAAAAATAAAGCTATTGATAAAACAGGGAGATTGGCAAGCGCAATTAGAAGAACAACTGATGACTTATTTGCTTATTCCAGTAGACCTACTTTTGATTTGATCAGAACTATTTTGAAAGATAAAAAAATTGAGCCTTCTCTTCTTAACTCGCCTGAATATAAAGACATATCTCAACTTGCGCTTTATGGAAACTGGATATTTATCACGCAAGATTATGTAAATAGTTCATGGCCTGCGGTTGTAAACCCGTTAGCAAAATTGTTTTTCAAGAATGAAAAAATTATAATGCAGGAACCTGAACAAAAACTTTTATCTCAATATGCGGAAATAAATGAAATGAGCACAAGTGGACTTGGTTTTAATATGCTCAGCGCCGCAGATGATTATATAGATTATACAGAAGATAAGAATGAAGATAAAAAGACCAAAGTTGTAAATCAAGATACTTTAAAAAGTGGAGATGAACTCTTGTGGGAATATCTTTCTATGGGCATCGAAAAACCTTTGTCGCTGAACTTAATAGAAATATTAGATGTAATAAGTGCAGCTCTTCTTTCAATCGAGAGAAAAGACAGAATCATAGTTGGGTTTAAGGATAAAAAGATTCTTAATGCGGCTCGTGCATATCTGTTTGCAAAGGCCAATTCTTACGAATATCAAAGATTCGAGCATCGCACTTTATTGGGTGGTGAAGATAAAGAACCATTACATATACTTGAAGAAATAATGGATTTAGATACAGAAATTCTTTCTTTAGAATTTGCAGGAAAATGGACTGAAAGGCAATTGGATATTCTGGATAAATATCGCGACCGATTTATTGATTACCAAATGCTCTGGTGGATTCCTCTAGAAGATTTAAAAGACTATTTACCCCATTGGGTACAATTAAGAGAATTATTCGAGTTTTTCATTTTAGAAGACGAATTGTTGAGCAGTCTATCAATTGAAGATATAGAAGCCGATTTGGCGTTTTATGACGACTTAGTTAAATCTAAAAAAAGCGTAGAATTTTTAATGATAAGGAATCTTAAAATTGTCCTTGAATATTTAAAAGAAAACAGAGGGGGTGCAATTGAATAATGATATTATTCAAGCCTACCTCTGGTATGATGTTATACGATTGGGTTTCTCTCCTTCTGGAAATAAAGATATAAAATCGTGGTTGCAAATATATGTACGAAGCTTGAAGGATTTTTGGGAAATTGATGGCTATCCACTTCCCCCGAAAGGGAAGGGTAATCTCACTGTTGAACTTTCTATTACTACATTTGATATTACCCTAAGCATTAGTATCACAAATATTGCAAAATTTGTGGTAAAATTCTCATCGCTAAAGGATAGTAGCAATACGCAATGGACACATGATGTGGATAGTTTTTATTTTGTATTTCCTGACCGGTCATTGTTATCAAAATATGGAAAACGACCAGAAGCAATAACTAAGATGTCAGCATACCATGTTAAAAAAGTATTGAATGGTCTTATATTTCATCCTATGGCACATCAGCATGTTAAAACTAATTCTCATTGTATTCGAATTGGTGGAGGAATTAACAATCCTTTTTTGTATTTATTCCATCTTAGATATCAACTTTGTCCTGATAAATCTAGAAGAGAAAAAGAAATACAAAGGCTTATCCCTTTGTTTGAATCAGCTATTAAAAGTGATGCTCCCGTAACAGCAAATGAATTATTACTCAGAACTTGAGAATTATTAAACATCCTAATTTATTAAGTATTTTTAAACAATAGCTTAAATACAGTTTAAGATTTGATTTATTACAATTAATTTATTTTTAATTCTAAACCTCACCCCGCATAGCAAAACTATAATATTTATTCCCTGCTACAATTATGTGATCCAAAACATTAATATCAAATAAATTAGCAGCATTTCTTATTCTGTTTGTTATAGATATATCTTCTTTGCTAGGCCTAACATTTCCTGATGGGTGATTATGAGCTAATATCAGACTTGATGCATTATACTTTAAAGCATTATAGATGATTTTTCTCGGATAGACCGGTGCATGGTTAATTGTCCCATTGGAAGCATCATCATTTCTAACAATCTGATTTCTACTATTTAGATATAAGACTTTAAAAACTTCATCTTCTCTTCCACGCATGGAGTGTCTTAAATAATTAATTACTTCAGATGCATCACTTATTATTGTGCCATGATTTGTTTTATCATCAAGATAACGATTGGCAAATTCAAAAGGGAATTTCAGGCTTGGGATAAAATCAGTTCTGATAATATTTTCTAAAGAATTATTCACAGCAGCATCAACAACGTTTGAAAATGATTTGTAGTGATTAAAGTATCTCGTTGCATGCCATTTATGACTACTTTTATCTAGTCGTAACCTTAACAGAAAATCAAGAGCATCTACTGCGCTAAGCGAATTGATACTATCCCGATCAAATGAGCTTAAGGGCAAGTAGACTTGATTTGAATTTTTCATATTCATTTGAGAATCTTTTCTTTTAAATACTTTGTCACTCTTGAGTTACACAAAGTATAAATATCACCTTTTGAATTAACTCTTATGAAAGATTTATCACTACAAGATATTGTAACAAGAACTGATTTACTTCAGAATGGAATATGGAATATTGAAGAAAACCTCAATAAAGGTTACATGCAAGTCTTCAGACTAAATGCAGAACTAAAAGAAATTAAATCAATTGTAAATCTGTGTGATTCTAAGCTTGATAAATTAATCTTAGAACTGGAAGCATTAAGCAGAAACGGAGGTGAACACAATGAATAAAGATGTTTCTTCAATGCTAGAAAAAATCTATGACTTATTTTTAAAGAAATTCAAAAATAAACTAACTAGTTGGGATCATTTTATTGAATTTATAGCTATAGATAATCAAGGCAGTTTATTCTTTGAAATTCCACACAAATTTGAATGGCTGTTTGAGGATCAAGATTTCTGTAAGGCTGTATTAGATATTTATGATTCAAAATTATTAAGGTCTGATTATTATGACCATCTTGGTGAATTATATTTTAAAAGAGTAATCAAGCAAGATGATAAACTTATCTCACATGAAAAAGCTAAATCAATTATTCTAAACTATTTAGATAAAACTGATAAACAAGTAAAAATCTTAATTCCAAATGCTCAAACCGGCAGAGTCATTATGACTGCAAAAGAAATCGCTGATAAAGCGACGGTCTATGCCATTGAACCTGATATTAGATTATATAGAATAGCATTAACAAATATGATAATCCACAATATTAAGGGCTATATACTTTGTACTAACAAGCCAAGATCAGATGTGGCTGATATTATTAATGATAGTAAAAATAAATGGAAATATGCAAATGCTTGGTGCATTCCTTCCACACAATTAATACAAACAGTAGAAAAGCAAACTACCTTATTCCCTCGGAAGAACTTTCCTAATGATATGATAGTGATTAATTCAGGAGGTTTAACATAAAATCATTGAGGAAAATAGAATCTATTGTATGGATGCTTTGATAGGTTTAAAGCAATTAAATGATAAAAGTGTAGATTTGATACTGACTGACCCGCCTTATAATCTTGGTAAGGACTTTGAAAATGATAATTTAATAGAAGAAGATTATATTGCATTTCTATTACCGATTTTAAATCAGTTTAAAAGAATAATAAAACCTAAACATTCTATTATACTTTTCTTTGATAGCGGTAAAAAGCTTGGTCTATTATTCAAGTGTTTGCTATTTAGCGGTCTATATGTTCAAAAAGCAGGTTTTTTATATAAACCAAATGATTGTTCTTATGCTCATAACAGAATCTTAAGAACATCTGAAATCTTTATTGTTTTATCTTCTACACAAGTGTTAAACCACGACGGTGAAAAGTTTATCCATGATGTTATAATTAGTAATCATAGAAAGAAGGAAAAGTGGTATCATCCTACTGCTAAGAGCAAGGAAGCTGTAAAAGAATTAATTCTCAGCCACTCTAAAGAATTTGATCTGATTGTTGATTGTTTTATGGGTTCAGGAACAACTGCTGTAGTATGTAAAGAAACTAATAGGAAGTTCATTGGTTTTGAAATCTCAAAAAAATATAACGATATTGCTATGAAAAGATTAGCACAATTAAATATTTCACCGAAGATAAAATGAGACAATTACTTTATTTCCCAAAGTGGTTAGAAGTTTTAATCAAAATCAATAATGCACCGGAAAATAAACGTTATTGTCAGAAATTGCATAGAGAAGTAAAAACATCTATTAATCATTTTAGAGCAATATTGAAAAGATTAGAAAGTAAAGACTTTATTGAAATCTATCCATCAAAAAAGATCAAGTGGATAATACTTACAGAAAAAGGTAAGGAAGCTTCACAAGCTGTTATGAGTATTAAATCAACTTTGAAATAATGACCTACACTTCAAAAGAGGATGAAAATGATATTATAAATGATCTATTAAAAGTATCGAAGAATAATCTTGAGGATAAACTCAAGTTATTGGAAAATGAGTTAATTAACCGACAACAAATATTTGATAAAGTGATGAGTAATCTAGGAACTAATAAAATTAGATTAGAAGAAAGATTACATAGATTTAGATATGTTGGTTTTCAAGGTCGGGAAATGATGATTAGAGATTTATCTCATTTAGATTTTAAGATTATAAGTGAATGGACAGAATATTTTAGAGATATGCTGCATTTAAAAGAAAAACTTCAGGAAGCTATGGGTGAATTAAACATTGAGAGATTTAAGAACAGATTGATTGAGTGATAACAACTACTATATTATGTATAACTTCGCAAATCAGTAGACGGAAATATATATGGAGAAATTACTTTGAACAACCTAAAAATTTTATTTGCCATTCCTGTTCCGATAAAAAAACTGCTATTTCCGGTCAACTACATTTTACTTGTTAGAAAATTCACATAATTTAAAATTTGGACCATATCCAACTAATCTTTTATATATGAATAAGTAGTCCTCTTTTCCCGAGTTTAAAAAATTAACTATTTCATCGAGAAACTCGAAAATGATCTTTCTCCAAGATAAACAACTACCATTCAAACCTTCCCTAATAATTAAACAAAAAATAATTATTGAATTGTGTAACACATACTTAGGATCTGGGAAATTTGATTTAGAGTTTAATCCTGTCAGAGTTATAAAGTCTTGGGCTCCATCGCTTGCCATTGGGTGAATATGAGAGGATGCAAAATGATACCCATAATTATACAAGAAATATAGATTCATGTCTTTTGCTATTTTTTCAGGATCAGGCCGTTTCCATTTTGGAGGGTTATTTTGAAGATTATTGGCCCTTTTTTTTTCTATTTTATTTGGTGTGAATTCTTTAATGTTAATTTTTCTATTAAAGTTAACATCACTTCTTGCATTGTTTTGAGCGTTATATTGCAGCAAAAAAGACCAATCATCGAAAACGTCAAATTCATTATTTTTTGTTATTGAATGAAGGTGGAATAAGCGATCTATAAGACACCTGTGTATTGACCAACAATCTTGATATGATTTTATTTCATACAATTTAAAAATACTTTTTAGTGACATAGTAGATTTTGCAATAAAATTTCTTATAATAATTTCTTTATTTTTTAACGACCCAGCACGAACAAATGCAAAAAGCAGCATAGTTGCTACTTTGCTAATGATTTCTTGGGCTCTATTATATTTATCTAAAGTTTGCATATTGATATTTTTGTCTAACTAATATTTATACTGAATACCCCATCGTGAAAAATTAATGATATTTCCGAGAAATTCTAACGGTAAAAAGTCGGTTTTGAATTCACTAATTATTATATAGGGCTCTTAAGTTACACAAAGTATATATTTTATAGATACATAAGCAAGATATCTATTCGAAAATGGATTCCACAGATGACCTACTCAGAAAACTTGAACCAATATTAAAAGATAAAACCAAAGCCAATAATTATAAAAATGCTGAATGCGAAAACGGCGTCCGCTTGATTGGCTTGTTATATAGTGCTTTTTAAACTGGATAACCAACAATAGATTCAACTCCATTTTTACCAAATAAAGTTGGATGGAAAAATCTTTCCGGCCATTCTAATTCACATTCCTTTATCCCAAATAATTCTATATCAAATTCAGATTCTTGTTCTACGTTAAAATAACAACTCCAATCTGGTAGTTGAGGAAAATATTTTGGTTGTGTAATAATAAAAGCTAGTGGTTTAATCTTCATAACATTTATTACGACTTTACCATAATCAATAAGTAAATCTCTAACAACGCGGATTTGATTATGGAAATAAGGTACAACATAGAAACCAAGATTTGGATTAATGGGAATAGTCGGATTATTAATAGCTTTGGAAAAAATATCTTCTAGTGCAGTGCGTATATGAGAGGTTTTAGCTGATAAAAAATGGCCTAATATTCCTCGTATAATTTTGTTCGGTTTTAATGTTAATCTCAAAGTAAGTTTATTTGATGGACTTGCGTTTTTAAAAGTATTATACAGTCTATTTATTTCATCATCATATATTTTCAATTTTTCATTGTTACATCTTTGACATATAGTTTGATATTTAATTCCGTCCTTGCTGATGCCTTTATATTTTATTTCCTTAGAAATCATATAGTTAAATAAATTCACGTAATGAAATAAACCTTCATTGCCAGTACATTTAGGAGGAACATGGTCACTTGTTAATTCAGACTTATTTAAGCATATATTGCAAATATTATCTACAGGATATTTTTGTAGTCGTATTTCGCCTACTGGTTGTGCATCCGATATTTCATTTGAGAAAACTGGTTTCCCATTTTCTATTTTTATTATTCTAGTTAAATAACTCATATGGTATTTGCACTATATAACTAGTATTTATACTGAATATTCCATCATTAAAAAATAATGATATTTAGAATCAACTTTAATCATAATTTTCTTGGGCTAACTATCAACAAAATATTTTGCTAAAAAGCAATTTTTAAAACCGATATTTTTATACCATTGCTCTGTTTGAGATCCATCCTGAGTTTGAAGAAAAATGGTTTGGATGTTTTGTTTAATTGCTTTCTGTATTAAAAATGCCATTAAAGATGATCCTATCCCACGGTTTCTATATTTTTTTATAGTACCAAGTCCATAAATCCCTGCATAATATTTGTTTGAAATCATTGATGCAACACCGACAGGCTTATCATTTATTTTTGCCCATATGTAAACTTTGTTAAACCCAATAGGAGTAGTATTGAAGGATTGTTTCAAACTTTGTCCGAATTGTTTTAGTATTTTATAATGTTGACCATTGGGATCATCCCTTTTGTATACTGAGATAAATGTCTTGGTATAAAGATCACGCTTATTAAATGAAACAGGTTCAATTGAATTGTTATTTGAGAAGTTGTAGGTATGAAGAAATTTAGGTTTGTTGAGAAACATCCAAGCATCAGTAGCGCGATGCGTAAAGGAATTGGGAATCAGATTCTCTTTCCCAAATAGATAAGAAGAAGGTGTAACATACAAAGCCAACTGTCTGTTGCGGATTTTAAACAATGGCCTGACTTCTAAAAGCACCCCATTAATATCTTTAGATATAAGAGAAATAAAATTATAACGACTACTATCAATAAGGTCGCTAAAAAGCAAAACATATGTGTTATGTGAAATGAATTCTGAAAAATACATTCCTCGTAAGCATTTGAAATGAAATCTGGTGATTTCATTCATAGTACTTTTATCAAAAGAATACATTTTATTTATTATATATGACTCTGTGGTTCCACAAAGTATATATTTTATGGTTAGATAAGCAAGATATCTATTAGAAAATGCCCACTCCAACTGATGATCTACTAAGAAAACTTGAACCAATTTTAAAAGATAAAACAAAAGCTTATTGGTTTTTCAATTTATTGAATGATGATAAGAAATCTTCGATTAGTAATCTTGAATTACTCAAATTAATTACAGATAAAAAAGCTGAGTTAAATTATCAAGAAGTTATCAGACTACCGCCTCCAATTGATAAAGATAAACTAAAAGGTGAATATAGACTTGGTGATGTGTTATATCCTGACACTGCATATGGTGAGTTTGGACTTAAAGAAGCTGAATTCATCCGCCATATACTTATTGTTGGAATGACAGGTACTGGTAAGACTAATCTCAGTTTCCAGCTCTTAAAACAGCTTAAACGGCAAAATAAACCCTTTCTAGTCTTTGATTGGAAAAAAACTTACAGAGATTTAAAACAATTGCCTGAATTCAAAGATTTAGAGATAATTAGAATTGCTGATGAAAAATGTGATTTTAGGTTTAATCCTCTTATTCCACCAAAAGGTGTAAATCCTAAACATTGGTTCGCATTACTTATAGATGTAATGAAACATGCCTTTTATGTAGGTCATGGTGTAGAATATTTCTTAAGAAAAGGAATTGATTATCTGTATGATAGATTTGGTATTTATGAAGGTAAAACTAGATACCCAAAGTTTAGTGACTTAGAGTTACTGTTAAAAAAGCAATATATTCGTGGCAGGGAAGTGTTATGGATGAGTGCTGTTAAAAGAGTATTGGCTGTATTAACGTTTTCAGGATTACTTGGTGAAGTATTAAATGTTAGACAACATCAAGGAATTGATCAGCTATTAAATAAAAGTGTAATTATTGAACTTGATAATCTTTCTACTACAGAGAAGATCTTCTTTATTGAGAGTTTACTGTTATGGATATATGAATACCGCAAACTTGAATCAACAAGGGAGAAATTCAAACATGCTATAATTATTGAAGAAGCTCATCATATTTTATCAGGCATGAAAGAAACCCAAGCAGGTGAAGAAACTATTATTGAAACAATTATCAGGATGATAAGAGAATTTGGAGAAAGTATAATTGTAATTGATCAGGAACCTAGTAAACTGAGTAAATCAATCTTGGCAAACACAAATTGTAAAATATGCTTCACTTTGGGCAGTGGACATGATGTAGCTACAATCGCTAAAGCAATGAATTTAACAAAAGAAGAAGAACGCTATATAGATAAACTAAAAATCGGTAAAGCTATACTTAAATTAAAAGAAAGATTTGATAATCCTATACACATACAAGTACCATTAATTAAAATTGTAAAAGGAAAGTTTGCTGTAGGTATCCCTTAGGGTAAGAAGATGGTATTGATTGTGAAGAAACTTGTGCCTGTTTTTACTAAAAAAGACAAAGTTCCCAAGAAGTATTTAAACCTAAGAAAAGCTGTTTATGTTGCAACTTTTAAACATCCTTATCCAAATATGGCTGAGATATTGGTTAAGCAATATGGATTAAAACCTGATGAAAAGATTGTAGTCTTTTGGACAAAAGAGATTCATTTACCTCACTTCAACAGATATAGGTTGAAGTTTAGAAAGGTTTATAGTGGAAGAGTACGGCGGGTTTGTTAGGAATTAATAAGAATATTATTACGATTTAAATAGTTATTTTGAAATAGGAATATAATCTTCAACTAGTGCGGTTTTATTAAGGAAGTTCAAATTTTTGAATAAACATGGGAATTTCTCTCCTAGACATATCTCCATAACAAACTCACTCATACCACTACGTTGGAATGTTGGATATAACAAAAGGTTATAAAGTATACCATTATATTTTATGCCATCTAATAAGGTTGGCAATTCATCAAGTATATACTGAGAAAGAAATTCAATTTTTCTCCTATTGAGCTTTCTACCTCTTCTTTCAATATTTTTATTTGCAAAAAGTAGTATCTTATTTTTAAATGTTTCGTTAGAATTGTATTCTTCCTCAAGAATTTGCCTGATTTTTTCTTTTCTATTATCCCATATATCATGCCATCGACAAATATCAATTCTTTTTCGATCATTTTCTGGAATATTCTGTAGAAATTCTTGAAAATATTTAACATATTTTTTACCATCTAACATTGCCCTTTTTTTTGATTTCCCAGTACTATATTTACTAAATACTCTATAGTTATATTTGGTAATTTCATCAGCAATTAAAATTACAATATTATTTTGTGTTCTTTCCAACGACCATGCGATATATTCTGATATCATACTTTTAGAAAGAGGTTTTAGGACTCCTATACTAATACCAATAAAAATATTATACTTCTTTTCTTTAATTTCTTCTTTAGTGATATTGAACAACTTCTTCTGCATAACTTTGATATTAGAAAAACAACTTTTAAAATCTATCGGTTTGTTACACATTTAACAATGGATGGAAATCCTCGCATTCACTTAATAAAGTTGAAAGCTTCATTAAAAACTATTGTATTAACTCAGAGAATGTTGAATTTTTTTCATGAAAAAAATTATAATTAATAAATAACTATTTCAAATATAATTAGAAATAAACATACAATATAAAAGTCAATATTTTAACTCAATATTCCCTCACCCATATAACATCGACATTGCTTACAGAAATATAACTCTAAATCTGCATTTGGTTTCGAGATTTTTTCAATGTGTTTGCTATTACAATTTGCACATTTTTCAGCCGATTTTACAAGTATAGCTTTAGCTTTTTCTTGAGCAATAAATTCTTTTTCACACTTTTCACATTCATATAACATTACTAAAAACTTGCCTATTGATTTAGGTGAGGCAGGAATTGTTTTAATCCATTTCCATTTATTGCTATTACAATGCGGACAGCGGAGTTTATCTTTAAGTGTAACTACTTTTATTACATCGTCTTGCATAGTGTTAATTTATTAAATTGTTGGGAATAGAATGAAAGACCTAATGAATTCTAATCAACATTTAATAATATTTGATTTAGATGAAACTCTAATTCATTCCACAGAGATTGAATTAAATCATAAATGTGATTTTAGGATTGGTAAATATTATACTTATAAGAGACCAAATGTTGAAAAATTACTATCATATTGTATAAAAACATTTAATATTGCTGTTTGGTCATCTGCTACAGAGTTATACACAAAAGAAGTAGTACAACAAATATTCCCTGAAGTTGATAAATTATGTTTTGTTTGGTCAAGGAATAAATGCACTTATAGAATTGATCTTGATACTGATGAATTCATTTGGATAAAAAATCTAAAGAAAGTAAAAAAACTAGGCTTTGATTTAGATAGAGTTATAGCAGTAGATGATTCTCCTGAAAAGCTATCTGTAAATTATGGCAATCTTTTAATGATTAATCCTTTTTATGGCGATAAAAATGATAATGAATTAATATATTTGATGAAATATTTATCATTTTTAGAGAATAAATCAAATATTAGAGCTGTTGAAAAGCGTGGGTGGAGAGATTAATCATGAAAAATAAATCTTGGAACTATTTGGAAATATCAGTAGTATTTGATACATAAGAGAGGCACGAACCTCAAGCAGTAGACAGTATTTTTCTACTGCGCCTGAATAGAAAACTATCAAAGGCTTTCAGCTTTGGGAATTGAATCCCGGGCGGAAGCCTTTCTTTGTTTCCCCCCTGTTTTTTCCAAAGTTGATCCTTTATTAACAAAAACAAAGGAGTTAAAAATGATACTCGAATTATTAGCACTAGTTGGATTATTCGGAGCAACCCAAGCAATAGCTCATAATGGAAGCAGTAGTGATGATTCAGATGATGAGAGCACGGATGTTGATATCAGTAAATACCTAAATGACCTGTACAAACCGGGAAATCATTATTCATATACAAGATATTGGGAAAATCCTGAAACAGGTGATTATAAAAGACACACTATTGATATCGACATCGACTAAATAGATTGAATAAATAAATAATCAACTAACAAATAGGAGGGTGTAATGGCCACAGTCAGGTTTAGCGAGACCATTGAAATCGGCAACCATAAAACCGGATTATACCGTAAATGGGAAAAGAAAGCAGAGTTTGAAGGCAGTGCTCAAGAAGTAAACCTTATAGTTAGCAATATATCACGCACAATGCGATTGCCGGCACTTAGCAGAATTGGTGAAGACAGCGATGTATCTATACTAAAAGGTGTGCCTCATCTGCTTCAATTAGAAGATTAATCGCTCTTAGCGAAAAACAAAGTTCTATTAAACAATAAAAGGAGTTCATTATGAAAAATATGTTTAACAAAGAAGACCGTGAGTTTCAAGAGATGTTAATACGAAATGCAGCGAAACAGGATTTATATAGTGGTACAGGCAATGAGTTAGCTCAAGATGTTGTAGAAGATATAATCGGTAGAAGAAGAGTTATCAGTACAGCAGGAATTGTGACAAGAATAGATGAAAATGGTATGCCTTATATTCTGAGGCAAAGAAATGGAAAAGTTCTTGATTGTGGTCATTTGGTGTATTCATTAGAAGGGATATTAGGTGAATGTTGGCACGGTCATTTAATATGTAATCGTTGTCAAATGTATACTTGTGAATGGTGCGGTATGAGATTATGCGAAAAATGTGTAGTTAAGTTTGAAGACAAAATAACTTGTGGAGGTCATCCTCTGAAAGAATTAGGGATAATTCTTTTTGGATAAGTTAAGATGAACAATTCAATTCTTGAAGAGGTTATGTTCCTAAGTAATATAGCTGATAAGGGCGGTTTATTAGATGATATGATTGTAAAAACAGCACTATTCCGCTTATCAGCAATGTGGAATCCAATGCAAGCTACTATGCTTCATCAATACTTACTGCAAAACATGGATGTTGGTTTTATGTTTGATGATGTTTTTGAAGTACCAAGCTATGAAGATTTGTTTGGCGAACTTGATTTAGGCAGAGTGGTTGGAGATGAAGATGTTTTGTTTAGATATGGAATTGATCGACTGCCTAAACATGTATTAGCTACAGGTACTTCAGGTAGTGGGAAAACCAACTTTGCCAAGGTCTTGATTGATGAAGCTGTAAGGGCGGGGATTGGTTCGATTAAGATAAGTGATCCCAAATCAGAATATCAGGATATCGCTCTCGAGAACGATGATTTTCTTCTATTGAGATGGAATGAGTTGCGCTTTAATCCATTAGTGCCACCTCCGAATGTTCCAAAGATTGAATGGTGGCAGAGTATTGTAGGGCATATGAGTCAGTGCTTCAACTTTTGGGCGGGTGGGGAAGCGTTGCTGATTAAACTCATTACAAAAGTCGCTAAGATTAAAGAAAATCCCACTATTCCTGATTTAATGTATGCCTTAGAACAACTTAATCCCCGTTATCGGCAAAAGGAATATATTATTATGGGAACAATTGCTTCTCGCCTTGAACTGATGGATAACCTATTGCATGATGTGATTGTTACTAATGGCAGTATTTTGCCTGAATTAATGAAATCAAGATGTATAATACAGACTTCAGGACTAATGAGTGAGATTGAATCATGGTTTTTAGAGTTCATGTTATTGTGGGAATTTATGTATCGGATATTTAATCCACATGATCGTGAGTTGACACTGAATATTTATGATGAATGCCAACATCGCTTGTTTAGCAGTGAGAAAGAACGGAATATCAAGAAGATTGGTTCATCGGTTATATCTCTGCTTATTGATGAAGCTCGTGCATTGAATATTTCTATTGTTGCATTATCTCAAGAGCCTTCAATGCTTGTGAAAGGCATGTTGAATAACTCATGGTTAAAGGTTGCCTTTCATCTTGGTAGTGGTCTAGAGGTTAAAACAATGAAAGATGCTATGGGATTAGATGATGAGCAGACAGATTCATTGTTTTATTTGGAAACAGGAGAAGGGATCGTAAGAATGGCAGGTGGTGGATTTATGGACCCTTTTCCGGTGAAGTTTTATGAATATACAACTGACTTTGGTTTTGATGATGAAGAGTTTAGAAATCATCAAAAGCATAAAAAAGAAGGCATTTATTTAAATGCCGGATTAAAGAAAACCGGCGCAGCCGGTTGCAGTGTAAGTGTTGGAGGAAATCAAACAGAAGTATTTAATGAGGATTATGATGAGCTTGGCTAAAATTAAAAATAAGAGACTAACCGCTAGAGATTTACAAGTACCTGAATTAGTTAAAGAGTACAAGTTGCTTACTACAAGTCAAATCAAAGCACTGTTATATCCTAGCTTGCAGAAAGCTCAGACAAGATTAAAAGCTGTTTACGAAGCAGGATTAGTCAAGCGCTATGCTTACCCGGTGTTGTTGAAA
>SDBT01002672.1_pt1 | contig 31316 bp, 34 predicted proteins | sample 2277101 | NCBI WGS metagenome assembly SDBT01 (sample SAMN10404973, study PRJNA504765) | marine sediment metagenome | isolation source: marine sediment core GS10_PC15, 103 cmbsf | place: Arctic Ocean: Southern Knipovich Ridge | collected 2010 | reverse complement strand
CTCATAGGCGGCCCTGAATTCATACTGGCCTTTCGCCAACGGCATTTGTTCAACGCTGCCGGCGGGAAGCGTAACCCTGCCGCAGCACGATTGAGCCCGGGTTATTTGCGGCCAGAGCATGATAGCTGCAATTAGCCCGATCAGATTTGCAGCAGGGAAGATTCTCATGGGATTACCGTTATGCTTGTGGATCTGGAACTGGTGGCCTGTTCAGAATCCCTGACGAGCACCCAAACGGAATAGGCGGTCGGACAGCAGGATGGGACTGGCGCTGTCCATGTTACCGCCGACCCTTCGCCGCTGAAACTACCTGCAGCCGCTCCCCATTGATATATCAGCCGGTCGTCGTCACCATCGGGGTCGAAGGCCCCTACCGTAATCTCCGTCTCGCCCAATGAAGGTAGAATATCGGGATTGGAACTTATAAAGTTTATGATCGGAGGCCTGTTATCCGAGAAAGCGTCGATGACCGACACCTCGATCGTGCTATTTACCGCCGCCAGTCTGTCATCTTCCACAAAGACAGAGATTAAATATTGGCCGATACCGTTCGGAGCCGTCCAGGTTGCGGTGGGGCCGTTACCGGTGATTCTCCCACCGGATGCGCGCCAGCCATAGAAAAGCAAATCGCTCTCAGGATCGACAGCGTTAACCACAATGCTCGTGCTTCCTCCAATCCCGAGGGTATCAGGATCAACCATAAATGAAACGATCTCCGGAGGCTGATTCGATGACAGGTCATTGTTTGAGTCGCTTCCCCTGTCATTCCCACAACCCCAGATCAGGAGTGAGAAGCTAACGGCAAAGGCTATTAATATGTCTGGTTTCGGCACAATTGAGTTGATTCTCATCATTGCCACGTTTTCTTCTTTTAGAGTTGCCCAATGCGGCTAACTCGGGGAATTCACCTGACCCCGCTATCCTGGCCAGAGAGCCTCCTGATAATAATTATCGTCATCAACAACCCCATCCTAATAAACCGGAATTGTGTCTTGGATGTTTACGGAAAATGAGAAAAACACCGAAAATCTTCGATTTTCTTGTTAAAAGTGCATTAATCGTAAAATCAAATCGACGATGCCATGACCGGCAAGTGGGCAGCTATTCATCTTCGCTCGATTCGGCAGCAGGAGTATCGAGCTTTTTTGCCAATTCGGCCTGATATCCAATATCTTCCAGGTCGGAGATTATGCGTTGTATTGAGCTCTTGGAAGGAGGATAATTCTTCCATTTAACCAGCAATGTCCCCTCTTCATAATTTGCCTCGCTTTTCATGACCTCATCATTTTGGCTGGCTGCAATGTTGATCGCCGCCTCGCACCCTGAGCAGGTCATGCCTTCCACCGCGAATAACATAAATGTGGAGTCGCCAACCGCTGCCTCGTATCCCTCCTTCTCGCCGCCGAAAACAGCACCGCTGTAATATGGAAATGCCATCAAAGTCAGAGCGAAGACCGATGCTATCCAGAGGAATGTTTTATTGATTCTCTGGCGATTCGGGGCTGCGCAAGAACCGTCTGCGCAAATCTCTTTAGGTTTTCTGTATGCGAAATAAAAGCCTGTTCCCAGGAATATGAAAGTAACGGCCATGAAGTAGGGACGATATTCAGCCAGAGCCGCGGCAAATCCGAGTCCGCCAATGCCTAAGCCTATCAGGATTAATGGTCCGATGCAGCAGGCAGAGGCCAGGGCAGCGGAGAAGAATGTTCCGATATTCAGCATTCTCGCTTTCATTTTATTTCTCCTTGGCTTGATGATTTATCAGTTGTCTCTCGGCTTCTTTAAATTCTGGCACACCGCGGAACACCACCTTGTCGTTGAACAGAGTTGCGGGAACCGCCAGGATGGAATGTTTTTTTGCCAGAGCGCTTCCCTCCTGGGAAGCAATATCAACCTCCCTGTAATCAAAAGAAAATCTTTTGGCCATACTCGTCCATAGTTTCCGGGCGCCCGGGCAAACCGGGCACCAGTCGGCTACTATCAAAGTAATCTCAGTCATTTTTGGCGTCCTTCAGGGCCTTAATCATCAGCTCTTTTGAAGGAGTCCCGCTGAATTGTCCGCTATGCTGATAAATCCTGCATTTCATACCGTAGTCATCTTTTCCCTTTGCCAGGGGGTCAATATCCAGACCCTGTATCCGGAGAGTGGGAGAGCCGAGAAATTTCTCGGCTGCCGCCTGCTTCTCGGATTCTACCTTGATAAGGTCAATTTTAGATCCGGGGGCGTATTCATCCACGCACTCTTTCAGGACCTCCAGGGCTTTTTCATGAGTGGGGCAGCCATCAAAATAAAGCAGTTCAATTTTCATTTTTCGACCTCCTCGGTCATCAAAGCTTCAATAATCGGACAGCCTTTGATAGTCTGCTGCCTATCACACTGCGTCGCGAGATTCGAGAGGATGCTATCCAATTTTTGAAGATTGATTATTTTCTCTCTTATCGCTTCCAATTTCTTCAGCGTAATGTCTTTTACCTCATCGCAATCGGTGATCTCCCCCTCGCTGAGCTTAAGCAGCTGTTTTATCTCGCTCAGCGAGAAGCCCAGTTTTTGGGAGCGCTTGACGAAACGAATCCGGTTGACTGTTTCCTCGTCATATTGCCTGTATCCGGACGGCGAGCGATCCGGTTCGGGAAGAATCCCCTGCTTTTCATAATATCGGATTGTCTCGATATTCACCCCCGCCATTTTTGCCAGATTTCCCCTTTTAAGCGCCTTCATCTCATGCCTCCAGTTCTGTTAACTTCCTGTAGTATAGTACAGGGTTTCTGGAAAACAAGGATTTTGGTGGAAATAATAGACATTTATTTTGAGGAGATATATCCTCGATTGTAAAAGCTAAGGATTGTCTTTAATGCAAAATAGCGGCGTCGGGAGACGCCGCTTCATAGATCTGGTATCAATCAGGCAGATAATCTGTCAGCCGACCGGCTGAAGGCTCAGCTTCATGTAAAACCGCCTGATTTCCTGCAGGAGCCGGATAGACTTGAGGAACTGCCGGCGGTGGCAAAACCGGACATGAGCCGCTTGGATTCTTCAGATCCGCATTTATCGCAGATTACTTTCTCGCTATCGGAATAGACCAGGACTTCGAACTTCTCACCGCAGGTCTTACATTTATGTTCATAAATCGGCATCGGACTTATCTCCATGCAACCAGGAAACCTATGGCGGCGAAATAAGGTATGGCAACGCCCTGGTTACAGAGAATCAAACACTGAGATCCGGTAGAACCGGCCAGCGACGAAGCTATATATCCGACTATGCTTCCCAGCGTAAGCCCCAGGATTAATCTCCAGAGAAGCTTATGACGGCGGGCCTTTTTTCCATTATTTGGCTTCATCTACTATTGACCTCACAATAATATCGACCTCTTCAGCCAGTTCTTTTAGGCGTGGTTCTGCAAAAAATTCACCGATCATCGATGGTCTCATGGCGGAAATAACCGTCTCCCCGTCCTTTACGTAAACGTTTATTTTGCAAGGCATAAACAGGCCAACGTCCTCGGCTATCCCGAGGGCCCTATGAGCAAACCTGGCATTGCAGATCTCTATAATCTTGAAAGGTCCCCTTTCAAATCCTTTTTCCTGGAGCGTTGCCTTCACATCGTGAACATGCAACACTCGAAATCCCTTAGCGGCTGTAATCTCCTCGATTCTTGCCACCGCCTCGTCGAATTTCCTTTTTGACTTCGTTGTGTACGCTAACTCCATTTTTCACCTCCGGCGATCAAAACCCCATTAACATAATAAAGGTTTCGGAAATTCAAAATAAAAATTTCGCCGCTTAACTGCCGTTTTGATTTGACGATATATAGAGATGATGGATAATGCAAAGCTTGATTTGTTGAAAAAAGCCTCTATTTTCAGCTCTCTTTCGAATGAGAGTATTGCCAAGTTGGCGGAAGTCTTTGAACAGCAAAAATATCCGGCAGGAAGCTATATTTTTAAAGAGGGGCATGCCGGTGATTGCTTTATGCTTGTCGAAACCGGTAATGTGGAGATAATAAAACACGGCTCTTCTGCCGATGCGGATATCCACCTGGCTGACAGAGGCCCGGGGGAGATTCTGGGGGAGATGGCATTGATCGAGGATTCGCCCCGATTCGCCGATGCGCTGGCAAAGGATGACGTTTCTGTCCTGGCTATTTCCAAAAAACAGTTTAAACGGTTGCTGGCAGAAAGCCCGGTGGTCGCCACGGAAATCATGAGTTCGCTATCGGCCAAATTGCGGCAGGCGGATCTCCAGATGATAAGCGACCTGGAACAAAAAAACGCCCAGCTTGAATCCGCTAATGACGATTTAACCCGGGCCAAGAATTTCAGGGATAAGATTATTGATAATGCGCCGTTCTTCATGATTATTACAGACGATTCAGGCAAAATCGTTCTCATGAATGAGTCGGCGGAGAAGATATTCGGTCGCTCATTCAAAGTGGTCGAGGGCAAGCCCATAAGCGAAATGATTCTGCCGATCGGCGGCCCAGGCGTTTTTGGTAAGATTAATCAATCCTTGAGCAATAGCGGCGTTTGGAGGGGGGAGTTGATCACCGAAAGGTCCGATAGCTCTCAGACGATAATCGATCTAACGGTCGTAAAAGTTGGTAATAATAATATCGAAAGCGAGAGCCCGTCGGTGCTTTACATGGGCAACGATGTCACCGAGGAAAAGCATATGCAGAGGCAGGCTTTTCAGCTCGAGAGGATGGCCACTCGCGGTGAGATGGCCGCCGAGATCGCTCATGAATTGAACAACTATCTTTCCATAGTCTCCGGGAACCTCGAACTGCTGTGTATGGATATCGGGCGGGGGAAGTTCGATAAAGTAGATAAGAAGACCACCTCCATGAAAAACGGGCTTATCAGGATCACAAAGTTTGTCGAGGGGCTGATGTTGGTAGCCCGGCCCGAGACAAAAATGGGGATTTTCGATATTCACCAGTTCATAGATAACGAGCTATTTTTCCTGAAGCCTCAACCCAAATTTAAGGGGATTGAATTTATTTCCCGTTTGGGCAACGATATTCCGACCATTGAGGCTGATAACGGACAGCTTCAACAAGTATTATTCAATCTGCTAAATAATGCCGCCGAAGCTTTAGCTGAAATACCGCCCGGGAAGCGGAAAGTGACTATTTCGACCGCATATTCCAGTTCGGAGGACATCATAAAGCTGACCATAAGCGATAACGGTTGCGGGATGTCGGAGGAGGACTACGGCAGAGTATTTCGTCAGCATTTTACCACCAAGAAAACCGGGCATGGATTCGGACTTCTGGCGGTCAAGCGTGCGATCAAGAGCCATGGTGGTAAAATATCGGCCTCCCCGGGTCCCGAGGGGGGTGCCAGTTTTACAATCGAATTGCCCAGACGCTTAAAAGACCGGGTTGATAAGGCGGTTGAGGCGACGGCTTAGGTTAATGACACATGGACCCGCTGTTTTTCTTTTTTCTGGGACACATTATTGGCGATTATGCTCTTCAGACCGATAGAATGGCCGCCAATAAACAGAAAATAAGCGGTCATTTAATCCTTCATGCAGCAATATATTCCTTGACCATAGTGGCCTCCACCTTCATACATGATATATTCTATCCGCCTTCTATATTCCTGGCTGCGTTACCCTGGATAATCCCGATTTTCGCTCTCCATATTTTTCAGGATTTCATAAAAGGAAAATACTTCAGCAAATCGCGCCAGTGTTATTACATTGACCAGTCCCTGCATCTGGTAGCGCTATACGCCTTGCGGATCATAGTAGGAGGATAATATCATAGATAAGTCGGGGAAAAACCGTCCGCAGCGTTCGTGCCTCGGATATCTCTCCCGGCTGGCCCGGCGTCAGTTAGAGGATAGAAGGAATCTGATCGAGATCCGGGGAAGTTTCCTATTCGCAGACCTTTCCGGCTTCACCGCTATGTCTGATAAGCTGAGCGCCTCCGGACGTCTCGGTTCCGAGGAATTAGCATTAGCCATCAACAATATTTTCGACCCTCTGCTTGAAATAATATTCTCTTATGGCGGTGATGTCATAAAATTCGGAGGCGATGCGGTGCTTGTTTCGTTCGCCGGGATAGATCATACCGAAAGAGCGGTAGCATGCGGCTCCTCGCTTCTCGAGAGTATCGGATCATCACATGAGATCTCTACGAGCGTGGGAGATTTTCCCATTGCGATCCATCTGGGCATATCCTGCGGTTCGGCGCTCTCGGCGATTGTTGGCGGTGAGGAAGGGCGGCGCGATCACCTCTTCTGCGGTCCGGATGTATCGTTGGCATATGCTGCTTCGGATGCGGCTAAATCCGGAGAACTTTTCCTGGCGAAGAACTGCCGGGCACACCTGGAAACGAGCCTTATCGATATCTCTTCGGATAAGCGTTTTCTCAAGACGGCCGGACCTGCAAATAACACCTCACGATATACCGAGGATAATCAAAAATCGATAGAGATCGATTGTTCGCGAATAAAACCGTTTCTGCCCGCAGGTCTCTGGGAAAAAATAGCCCTCGCTTCAAATGGGAAAATCGAAGGGGAACATCGCCATATAACCACCATGTTTATCGGACTCGACGGGTGGCATAACAACATGGTATCGCGGGATATCGGCCGGGGAGAAGATTGCGGTCTTATAAACAATCATATCGCTGAGCTATTTGCTATTACGGAAAAATATGGAGGGAATATAGTTCGGCTGGATCTCACGGATGCCGGCGAGAGAGCGCTGGTGCTTTTCGGGGCACCGGTGCTAAGGGAAAATGCTCCCGTAGATGCTTTGAAAGCGGCGCTGGGGATCAGGGAAATCACCAATGAGATTTCGCAATCGCTCCCAAAACCATTAAAGATAAAGATCGGGGTCAACTCCGGTACCAGCTATGTGGGGGATGTGGGTGGAAGTTTCCGCAGGGAGTATACCGCCATGGGCAAAGAGGTCAATCTGGCTGCCCGTCTGATGGCAAAGGCCGACTGGGGGGAGATAATAGCCGGGCCTGCGACCCTGGAGGCGGCCGGGGAATTCTTTAAAACTGAGGTAAAAGGCAGTTTCTCTTTGAAAGGAATTGAAAAACCCGTTACGCTGGGAAAAGTCGTCGCAGAAAAGGGTATACTAACGTTGAGAAAGAGGCCTCTGAATCTGGTCGGCAGAGAAAAAGAGATTCAGATTCTGGATAAGTTCGTGGCGGGTGTGTCGGCTGACAGGGGCGCACTCGTGCAGATTTTCGGTGAGGCAGGCTCGGGGAAATCGGCCCTGATGGAGAAGGCTTATTCAGATCTCCGAAAAGGCAGAACAGCAGTTTTGCGAACCGCCTGCTTCCAGCATACATCTAATACGCCACTTTATCCAGTGGGGGAGATTCTCCGCAACAGTCTGGGAATAGCGGATGATGATAACAGAAAGGCAAAAAAACAGAAGCTTCAATCTGCCCTTCACAATACCGGCGGTCTGGAATGGGAGGGGCTCCTCTGCCGGCTGGTGGGCTACGCCGTCAAACCGACACCCGAAATTAGCAATCTGTCCGAAACCGCCAGGCGCAACAGGACATTCCAATTAATTAACTCTCTGCTTCTTCTTTATTGTAACGGGAATCCGGCCTGTATCATTATTGATGATTTGCACTGGAGCGACGCTACAACCATTGAGTTTTTAAATCTGCATATTAAGATATTGGCTGAGAACCGGATCAGTGTTCTGCTGGTATCCCGTTTTTCAGAAATCGTTCCCCGGTACGATCACGGGATAATCATTGATCTGGGGCTCTTGGATACTGATTTCAGCGCCAGGCTTTTCAGATCGGTACTGAAAAGAGAGGCGCCGGATGCCTTCGTAGCCGAAATCGTTAAATCCTCAGGGGGTAACCCGTTTTACCTGGAGGAGATGGCCAAGGCGATTCTCGACATGGGCATGGATGCCTGGTCGGATTCAATAGGCATACCTGAAAGCGTCGAGCGGGTAATAACGGCCAGAATCGACCGGCTCGATGAGATGGTCAAGACAACGGTGAGGACAGCCAGTGTCATTGGCAGGATTTTCGGTCTGGAGGATCTAACAAATATTTTCCCACTGCATGAGAAAAAGTCGAGTATCACCGAGTATCTCGATAAGTCCGCGGCGCTGGATATTACGCCCCTCGAACATACAGAACCGATGGTCGAATATGGTTTCAAGCACATTTTGACAAAAGAAGTTGCTTATTCAGGCTTATCATATAAATCCCGCAAAATGCTCCATCTTGCACTGGCGGGATATTATCGAATTTGCAGAAGAGGACGCGGAATAGGGCTTGAATTGATAGGTTATCATTTTGAACGTACAGAAATCCCGAAAGCGGCGGTTCCCTATTATTTGCTGGCAGGGCAGGCTGCCGGAAGAACATATTCGAATTCCGAGGCGATATTTTATTTCAAGAAAGTATTGGATCTTCTTGGGCCCGAAGGCAATCTAAAGATGATTTGCCGCGCCAATCTGGGGCTGGGCAGAGTTTTCAAGTTAATAGGGGAATATGATGACGCAGAACAATATCTTAAGATTGCATCAGAGTCCTGCGCTGATAGTCGATTATGGCGAGCCGAGGCTCTAAAGGAGCTTTCGGAACTATACCGGATCAAGACCGAATTCGATAAAGCATCCGCTATTGTGAAGCAGCTTTTAGATCTGGATGATAGCAATCCAACATATCGGGCAATATACAAAAACAGCCTGGGGGAGATCGCCAGGCGCAAAGGTGATCTTGAACCAGCCCTGGATCATTTTTCCAGCGCGCTGCGAAGCAAGGATCAGTTAGAGAAAGGATTGACGGCTCAGATACTCAACAATATGGGAATCTGCCTCTGGATGCTGGGCCGTCTCAACGAGGCTCTGCTGAAATATGAGGATGCTAAGGCCATCTACGAGGAGAAGAGAAATCTCCAGGGTATAGCCAAGATCTCGAATAATTCGGGCATCATACAGGAACAGAAAGGAAATCTGGCCGGGGCGGCGGAATCTTACAGGGAAGCCGCAGCGGTTTTCGAGAGGATTGGAGATATTAGATCCCAGGGCTTCTGCTATGGTAACCTGGCGACAAATTTCATTACAAGGGGCTTGCCCAATGCAGCCAGGGAATATATTGACAAGACACTTCAACTATTCGAGAGAATCGGTGATCGCGACAGCTATGCCCTGACCGTCGGCAACCTGGCAGATTGGCACTATCTTGTTGGAGCCAACGACTTAGCGTCTCAAGTCTGCGAACGCACCATTAAACTGGCAAATGAGTTGAAGAACGAGGAGCTGATCTGTGAGACCAATATAAGAAAAGCACGTCTGATGTTGATGGACGATACCGTTAATGCCGTGGCCGTCATGAAGCGCGCGCATCAAGAATCGGTGGAGAAGAAATGGCATGATCTCGAGATAAAAGCGGAATTTTATCTAACAGAATCGGAGATCTCAAACGGCCAATACAATAATTGGGAATCGGCTTTCTCCAGACTTTTGGAGCTGAAAGAAAAAGAACCGCCCCCGGAGTTTATCTGCGGCATAAATAAGCTTGTGGGTCTACTGCAACATGCAAAAGGTGATAAAAAGGCGGCGCGCATCTCTCTCCTGACGGCCTACAGGATCGCCAGGAAAAGCGATCTTGTGTGCGATTCCTGGGAGATTCTGAGTCTTTATGGTTCGCTCTGGCCGGATTATAAAGGGCCGGTTGAAAAGAGGAGAAGAGATCTGGAGTTACAGATTTTTGAAAATCTAGATGAGCAATTCGTTAGATTAATTAAAGCCAGACTGAAAAGATGGCTGAACATGGATCTTGCACGGGCTAACTCACCCGTGAAGGAACCGTCGTCTACCGTGTGAATCCGCTGAACAGCAACTAAGATGGTAGCATTCCATTATACGTAGCGCGTACTCCTCGGCGCGGGAGCAATGGTCGCTAAAGAAATATACATAGATATTGAGGCTAAGTTTCTCGTATTCCTTTGAGAGGCGAGTCTGTATAAATATTTGTTTTATGATCGGATGTTTCAGTGCGGATCGTTTGTCCCTTTCACCTTGACAACCGGTCGGTAGATGGATTTCTTGGTTCTATTATGAAGATATGTGTGGGTATCGTCGGATCTTCGGATCTGATACCACGAGAGGTTATGAGGATTTGATTGAAGGAGGAAGGGTGAAAGAGGTTGTAATAATAGACGGCGCGCGGACTCCGTTCGCGGAATTTTGTGGATCGCTAAAAGAGATAATAGCCATCGACCTGGGAGCGATAGCAGCCAGGGGAGCCATGGAGCGTTCCGGGGTCAAGCCGGGTCAGATAAACCACGTTATATTCGGAAACGCTATGCAGACATCGGGCGATGCCCTCTACGGAGCCCGCCATGTCGGCCTGAAATCGGGAGTTCCGGTCGATGTACCGGCTGTCACGGTTAACAGAATCTGCGGGTCGGGTCTGCAGGCACTGGTTTACGGAGCACAACTTATTCAACTCGGTGAGGCTGATATCTGCCTGGTAGGCGGGATGGAGAATATGTCACAATGCCCTCATGTAATCCGCGGCGCAAGATGGGGCTTACCCCTCGGGCAGGGGCAGATGGAGGACGCGCTATGGGTCGCGCTGTTAGATTCCTACAACAACATGAGCATGGCCATAACGGCTGAAAATCTGGCGGTAAAATATAGTATCTCCCGTGAGGATCAGGATGAATTCGCTCTCAGATCCCAGAACGCCGCTATTAGCGCCCGCGATAAAGGCTGGTTGAAGGAGGAGATGGTTCCGGTGATGCTCAGGGATCGCAAGGGAAACGAAACCGAGTTCTGGACCGACGAGCACATAAGGGAAACGTCAATAGAAAAACTTGGCAGACTTAAAGCGGTGTTTAAGAAGGACGGCGGTGTCACCGCGGGTAATGCGTCGGGCATAAACGACGGGGCGGCCGCGCTGATTATCGCGTCGGCGGAAAAAGCCAAGGAGATAGGTTTAACCCCGAAGGCAAGGCTAATGTCCCACGCTGTCTGCGCTGTCGATCCCGATATTATGGGAATAGGCCCGGTACCGTCCATAAGAAGCGCCGCCGAAAAGGCGGGGATGAAAGTTCATGATTTTGACCTCATGGAAATTAACGAAGCCTTTGCAGCGCAATACCTGGCCTGCGAGAAAGAACTGAAACTTGAGCGCAATAAGGTTAACGTGAACGGCGGGGCCATTGCACTCGGACACCCCTTGGGAGCGTCCGGGGCACGTCTGGCCTTAACGCTGATTTATGAGATGCATCGGAGCGACGCCAAAACGGGCGTGGCATCGCTGTGCATCGGCGGCGGACAGGGTATTGCCGCCGCGTTTGAGAAGATTTAATTCTCAAACAAATGCAGTATAAAACGCATGCATCGTAGCTCAATATTATCCTTTTAACATTCCGGAGAGCGTATGAAAAGATTTCTTGCTATTTGCATAATGGGTTTTTGTATGGCCGGGCCTGCGAAGGCGGATGACGGCCCGCTCGGTTTTTCCCCGATCGTAAACGAGATTTCCATCTATCAAAACAGTTCCGATGATGGAGATAATCTCGGTCAGACATTACAGATCATCTCCATAAACGAGATCAAATTGGGCACCGCCTTCAATCTGGAATTGACAGCGGATTTCAATCGCCAGATGACGCCGGGAGAGGATAAAGATTACTATCTCGAAATAAGCCTGGTAAAGCCGGTCTGGAAAAAGCTTTCGGTTAATTATCAAAGGATTCACGGGACTTTCATAGCCGATCCCGTCAACCAGTTTGGAGTGCGATGGAGCTTCTGAAGAGAGACCTTCCGGCTTTATTCGTAACCATACTGATTGCCTGCAAGCCTGGGGGTTATGAGCCTCATTCGGGGGATATAGTGCTGCAGGATCTGAAAAGCCCATCATCTGAGGCTATCAAACTGGCTACTAACTCCCCCTATTCTCATTGCGGCCTGGTGTCCGTAGAGGGTGATAGTGCATTCGTCATCGAGGCGGTTGGGCCTGTAAGGAAAATTCCTCTTGAGCAATGGATCGCAAATGGTGAGGGATTATATTCTGCCCTGCGTCTTAAGGAGGGGAATAATATCGATGAGGCTATCCGCATCGCTGAAAAATATCTGGGATTGCCGTATGACCACATTTACCTCTGGAGCGACGATGAGTTTTATTGCTCCGAACTCGTCTATAAGGCATACAGCCGGGGTTGTGGTATAAGCCTTTGCGATTTAAGGCAGTTTGAGGAATACAATCTTGAGCTCGTCAAACGCGCGATCATAGAACGTTTTGGGGAAGTCCCTGTCGGCCAAATTGTTGTAACGCCCGGCGATCTGGCGCGATCCGAATCGCTTTTCATAGTGTATACCAGTATGCCAGAATAGAGATGCTGTCGGTTGAAAAATCAGGAAATCCGCTTCGATAATTTGAAAGGCCGGTCTGAAGCCAGCCTTTTTCATTTTATGAATTAACCACTCGCGCAATACACATTAAATTTATATCAGGCATCTCGCGGGATGCGCTGGTTTCCCCATTTGACACCAATATTCTTTTTAAGTAGCTTTAACAATGTGAAAAGACGCAATCGACAAGAGTTACGATTAGAAATTAAAAGGGCATCAATGTGTTAAAGTGGATCATTTTCGGCTTTTTGGTTATATCAGTCTTATCGTGTTCGTCTGCACTAATTAAGAATTCGTTTGAAAGGGAAAATATTGACATTCTGACCGAGCGAGAACTCTGGCAGATGCATAGAGATGTCCGTTTTACGAGCTTCATGTATGATAATAGCTCTATAAGAGAGGGATTTCTTCTTCGCTGGGAGCCGGATTCGATTCTGATTCAGCCAAGAGGGACGGGTCAACCTGCAAAAATCGCATCATCCGGCATAATCGGGATACGAGTTAAAATAGGCAATAGAATCCTGGAGAGCCTGCTTTTAGGAACGGCGGCCGCGGGGGCATATATCGGGTTGGCAAAAAGCTATAGCTTGGGAGAGGCTTCCACAACTGAGGCATTGGCCAAACTTCTGGGGCCTCCATTGATAATTTTCGGCGCTATGGCCATCGGTTCGGGCGTGGAGAAATCAAAGCTGTATCGTGTACCCGAGGAGTTCGAGTTCGATTATGATGAGGCGAACTCGCTATATAAGCTTCTGGAGTAGATCTACGAGATTCGAATCCAAATAGATATGGCTCACCGCCAAGATCTTTGGCCTTATTCCGGCTTGAATTTTCTTAAACAATATAGAGATTGCAGGTATCCAGGGGAATTTTTGTTTTTGCCTTTGATCGATGATTCTCTCGATCTGCTCATAGCCATTATTCCCTTGACAGCCTCCTCCCGTTATCTTTCCTTTACATCCGGCTGTTCGGATATGGTAAAATACCGAGAAAGTGATAACAAACGCATTAGCTTAACATAGGTAGAGGAAGCTTACATACCGTATTGTATCGCAACAGGTTATGAGTTGTTGTCGCCGTATTGTAACCGTATTGGGGATGCAAAGGCAGGGGCATACAGAATAAAAAGCCGCCGGGAGACCGGCGGCCAGACTTGGGATTGGCGGTATCTCACACACGTAGAATTACGGTTTCCATTTGATGTTGTTGGTATCAGAGTTTGAGGGGTCGAGAGGATTTTCATGAATGCTTATTGAACCCAAACCATCACCAATAGGGATTCGGGTCGTAATGGTGAAGTTGATTGGTTTCAGCCCGAATGGATGAATGTGGGTGTCCCCACCGTCTGGAAGTGGCACAGAACTGAATTTGATGAAATTGTCTCCCATGATAAAGCCTCCTTTCTCTACAATATTAACAGAATCCTTCGATGCGGGGTTCCAATTTCTTTTTGGATCACACCACAGATATTTTTTCGGAAAACTCTCTTGCCTCAAGGCGGCGATGGCATTACATTTCTGGCACTATAATTTCATGCGGTCGCACTCAAGCCTTAGAATGACACCAGCGATGGCCGCTGGGATCGCCCATACATTTGCGAACTGGAATTGCGTTCTTTGACATTTTAATCGAGTTAAAAGCCTCGCCCCTCGTCGGTTCGTCTGGCAACAGGAGCTACGTCGGAATGAACTGGCGTAGTTAACCCAAGGGGGGGATAGCCCCGTGATAAGACGGGCATTCTTTCGAGTCTACCGAATTAGTCGTGGCATCAGAGCCACGTGTTGCTTTCGATAACTCGGAACCGGGCTTTTGCCCGGTAAATATTTCGGCAATAACCTACTAACCTTAACAAAGGAGAAACATTATGGCAACTGATGCAGAATACCAGGCGGAGGGCGAACGGGATAAGGCCATAAAAATAGCCGCAGACATTGCAACGGCCTATGCCGGGTGTCCGTCGAGCCGTCCGTCAGATACACAAATCAAGAAAACTTTCGAGCTTATTTATGATTCTATTCTCACGAGGATAAGGGGGGAAGCTCAAGCCTCATCAACTTGAAAGTTCTTTCGAACACCCTCGACAAGATCCTCTAATATCAAGAGAAAGGGCTTGTCGGGGGTATTTTTTTTGATCTCTATCGCCGCATCCAAGATTTTTAAGGACAGGGCATCATCCATAGATAACGTGGTGATCGATTTCACGGATTCCCTCCAAATAAAAAAGGCCAACAATTACGTTGCCAGCCTTTCTCCAATTAAGACGTTTTGTGTCGGTTAATTTAAATTATTTCGAATTAGGACAATACCAATTTGTTCTGTTTTTTTATCGGTTTCACCTCGCCCCCTGAACACATCAAGCTTCTCGCGGCCACTTTATTCATTCCCGCCACCATTACCGTTATGATTCCGTAACCAGTGGATAACCTTCGTCCTCTCGAAGCGAACAAGCCGGCCTATATGGAAGCAGGGGAGACCCAGCGCCCTCAGGTTGTCCACCGTGTTCGAGTGGATCTGGAAATAGGCGGCAAGATCGGCCTTCGTCCAGATACCGCGCTCCTGTAGGATCGAGTTATCCTGCTTGACCAAAGGCGTATCTCGGCGTGGGCTTGACATCAGGATGTGCCTCCGGCTTTAAAGTGGGGGCTACGGCCGCCAGAATCGCCGATCCCTGCCCTGGCCATAGTCTGGGTCGAATCATCGGAGATCGCCCCGCTTTGGACTGTTTTGGTCGCGTTTATAGCCGTAGAATTCGATTTGAAGCAATGGTCTCTGCCGATTTTGGCCAGCCGATCACGCTCTTTTTCTGAAATCCGCCTTTTCCGCTTCGGTTTCGCATAATCAGCCACCAGATCAAACTGATCCGGTCGAAACAGGAATACGGCCTCGCCATCATCCGACCAGTTCCGTACTTCAATCTCCCGATGCCCCAGATGCAGCTTTGCCCGGATTCCCGGGGCCGTACAGTGGAAAGCCAGCAATTCAGCGGAGAATGGGCTGATACCGCCATGCCTGCAGGGAATCACATAATGCCATGGATCCACCTTCGCACCCGGTTCATGCCTGGCCGATTCATCGAGGCCGACGCGGTACCGATCGCCGAATAGGTCTTTCAGGTTAATCGGCAACATCACTCTGGCTGTCATCACGCCACAACACACCGTTGAGCGCATCCTTGACGGCTTGGTTCTCCTTTGCCATGGCAGTTCCTTAATTGGGCTCCATTTTTGTTCTCATTTTTCCCCCTTTAGATGCTCCATTTTTTGGTTCGTATAAACCGGACTTAGACGAACTCCGGCTCGAATCACACCGAGTCGAACTATTGGTGGTAGTCATCGTCCCTTCATAGCCTACGGAATCCTACTCATATTCTGACCTATTTCTCGTTTCCGATAATTGGATGTTATCGGAAATGCCCCTTTTTTTAGTGTCTGCATTTGTCTGTATAGTCTCTTCCAATACCGCTTTTGGAATGGGTTGGAATCGGTTTGCACTGGGTTTCGTATAATCTCTCTTATAAGGGATTTTCTTAGAAGAAATACGAAAACCGGTTCCAACTGGTTCCAACCGGTTCCTGCTGCGGCCGGGAAGTTCAAGTTTCGTCATCTTGATTATCCTCGATTAACCCCAATCCAAAGTAATATGTAAGTCTCCGCCCCCTGCTCTCCTTCTCCTTGCCGAAGCCACGCTCTGTCAGAGAACGTCCGAATTCTGTCTGTGAGACCGTTTTCTCGCCGCTTCTTTTTGCCCATTCGCAGTATCCCTGATATAGCTGTGTCGCTTGAACTCTGAATTTAGATCCCTGGATACAGAACTCAGAAATGAAAGCACCGAGAATATCCATCTCCATACGGTAATCACTCGTAGCGTTAAGGACTTCTTCTGGAGCTTCAAGCCGGCTCTTCTGCCAACTCAAACAACCTTCGATCGCCCATCGCAGGATTCCGGATAGCTCACAGAGTAATTTTTCCTGTAGATTCTTGTCCTGTTCTTTTTCTGGGATCGTGACCGTAAACGGAACCAGCCGGATACGTCGCCATATGGCGTGATCCGATCCTCGAATTGTGGGTTTATGATTCGTTGCGAGCCAAAGCTTAAAGGTTGATGTAAATTCAAAGAATTCCTGATGCAGAAATCGAGCTGTCATAGTATCTCCGCCTGTAAGTTGCTTCAATAAGACTTCAGCAAATCTACGTCCCTCTTCGGCTTCCACTGCGGCTACCATGCGAGCACCTTCGAGACGAGCAATATCGTTTGGAATTCCAGCGTTACGTTTTCTCATTAAAGTCTCCGTGGGAGTCTGAACAGCGTAATCGCCCAGCATAGACATTATCGTATTCACAAACGTAGTTTTCCCGTTAGCTCCTGTCCCATATAAAACGAATAGGCATTGTTCGGATATATTGCCCGTTAATGAATAGCCGACAGCTCTTTGCAAGAATTTAATCAATCTCTGGTTGCCGTCCATAATCCGGTCCAAGAACGATTCCCACATTGGGCATTTTGCATCTTTGTCATGGTCAACCGGGACCATCTTGGTGATCATGTCTTCCTGTTGATGGTTCCGCGAACTTCCGGATCGTAAATCCAGAGTACCGTTCAAGCAATTCAAGAGCCAAATATCTCTATCCAATTGCTCGGGTAAAATCCAAATACCCTGCTCTGAATCTGCAAGGTTGACCATGGACTTAAGCCTCTTTTCTGACTCTGAGGACTTTGCGTGATTGGCAAGCTGCTGGCGGATTTTAGAATCCTCTGTTTTGGCTGCCTCAGCGTAGATACTTCTTACTGTCTCTTTTGCACGTCTCACCACTTCCGCAGTTGAATCTTTTCGCCATCTTGTGCCATCCCAGACAAGCCACTTCTTCCAGGGGTGGCAATATCGCAAATCTTTACCGTGCCTTGCTACAAGCCGTTGTGCATTCCCCACATCTGTTAAATGGAAATCCTCTGCGTTCGTCAATTTGTCATCGCGGGAAGACACAGGTTCCCTAATGGGTTCTTCAATGACAGGGATACTTTCACAAATTTCGAGTAACTGCTGAATAGTATGTCGCTCCAGAAGCCAATCCGAAACATCCCCTTTGTTCTTGAGACCAGGCAGATCCGCAATTCTAATCGACTTTGCTTTACCCAATAGACAATTAGCGACCTTAGCCGCATGCTTCTTGCCGGGAGCATCATTGTCGGGTATGACAACCACATCCCTGTCTGTTAACGTCTCAGAATATTCAGAGCGCCACTTTCCGGCGCCTCCAGAGTTTGTTGTCGCCAACAGTCCATTCTGAGACAGCCTGTCTGCATCCTTTTCGCCTTCAACTATGAAAACCTTTTCATGAGGTTTTTCCATTAGTTCGGGGAGGCGATATAATACACGGCGAGTGCTATTCAGATTCCATAACCAATTACCGTTGCCGTCGGGCCTGCGCTGCCTAAATTGTCCGCCCTTTAGTCTTACAACCTGATATAATAGCTGGCCGTTTTCATCCCTGTAATCATATATCTTTTCCGGGGCGTGGGAAGGTTCCGGCAAGCCCAAATACTGGGCCAATTTCCTAAGGCTGCCCTTCTCGTTGCAGGCAAAGCAGTTGAATCCTTTTTCTGAGACATGCAAGTTCGGTCTATGGGGAGGTTTACCATTGCCGTCAGGATGATATGGACACCAGGCGATACATTCGCCCTTCTTATCCGGTCCGCTGACGATTTTCAACTCAGGCAGAATCGCCAGAAGTAAGTCGCTTTGGGATTTCTTACTTGCCATCGCCAATCACCTCGTCAGTCATGCGGCGCAATTCGCGGATGGCTGAAGCGAAAGCCCGCGGATTCACCAGCGCCTTCCCTGTGATATAACTCTGAATCTCAGTTTCTGCCTTATCGGCCCGAAAGTAGAATACGCCCATACGACCCGATCGAGCGACCCGCATTATGGGAATCTCTTTAGCAAGCAGGTATCCTGCCAGATGAAGGTTATCTACCTCGATCTCTTTCTTTTCAATTCTTTTCATTGCCTCTCCAAAATTTTAGGCCGGCCAACCCCAGCCCCCTAAGGTCAACCGGCCATGATCCGATCGGTAACTTTTCGCTCCAAGCAGGGGCTGGGAGCTTTAGATCAGTTCTCTACCTAACGATGTTGCGGCAACACTGATTTGACGCCTTAAAGCAGATAACGAAAGGAAATAGGGCTTCAAAATTGGAGTATTATAGTTATTAACATCAAGATATTAATTACGTTAAGAAAAATATCGAAAAAATATAAAAAAATAGGTGATATCGGTGTTGCTCAATGTTGCCTTGTGTTGCGTGCAACAAGGCGTGGAGAAATGAGAATCAATCCTTGGGAATTTTTCTCTTCAGAATGAAACGAGGTCTACCGAAAGAGTCAAATGGTCTTTCCGGAATATTCTTGAAATATGATTTCAGTTTGTCTTCCACATGAGATTTATAACTTCGAGATGTGCTCTTCCCTGATTTAGATGAATAATCACGAATCCCCATACCTAAATCGGGGTCATACGGGATTTTCTCCCTTATGTCTGTTTTTTGCGGTATTTTCTTGAGCTTCTCATAATTATCAAGAAGCCATTTCCACCAAGCACCGAGTTCATCCTTTCGTCCTTTAGGGAAACCCATTTTTGTGTACTCTATTTTTTCAATCTTCTTGCCGTTTACTTTGATGGTAACTAATTTACACAAGCTGTCTATTTCGAGCAAAAGATCTTCCCAACTCGTTCTCGGGGGCGTTTGACAGTACGTAATCCCAGTTTTTCGATCAGTAGGTTGCTTAGAGGCCCCCTCTGCTGCCTCTTCAAATTTGCTCTCCACTTCTAAAATTTCAAGATAATTCACAATATCTCTGGGTAGGCAATCCACAGAATAAACGAGCTCAATTACAAAATTCATGAGCTTTTCAAAGCTCTGAGATATAAGAGCGCGATTATCGTACTCGGGTAAATTTTTCACGAAATTCCCATTTATCTCTTCTGGCTTTACAAATAGCATTTTATAAATATTCTTTGAAAAATCACTCTTTATATCCCGTATTTTGTCAGCTACCAATAGATAGTCATCTCTCGATAGAGGCTTCAGATATTCAACAATGTGCCTAATCGGTCGCCGTAGGATCTGTCTATTGGTTTCTTTCATAGCCTCATAATGAATGAGAGCCTGTCCTCGAAGACCCATATTATCAAAAACCATACCCCAATATTCCTCCCAACGCTTACCTTCGGGATCAAATACAATAGAACCGTAAGGGAAAGAGCAAAACATCTCATCAGCAAATCGCTTAATTGGAATTTCAAGCCTTAATAACACCGGATGTTTCCCAAATACTTCCAAGAATGCTAATCTCTCTGCCAATAAATCAAATTTCTGTTCAATAAGAGACTCCAATTTTTGCGCGCGAGGATCATGAGAGCGACATATACGCTGGGTAAGCATAAATAATTCTCTCGAAATATTCTGAGGTATCATTTCGATCTGTCGGGGATTTAACTTTTCAAAATCTCTTATAAACTCTACATCTCCATAAATTATCCTCAAGTCTCGAGCTGCCTTCATAACGATTTTCTTGAAGTCCACCCTGATAGCTTTTAGCTCAGCTGAAGGGACTTTTGGTGCATTATCAAAAGATTCGAGAATATTGTAGATATCAGCAAGCCAAGAATCAACCGTATCGATTGCTACCTCAACCTTAACTTTCAGCGGACTTTGTTTTTTGAGGCTGTTCATGGGGGCTGAATATCTCCTTAAATCTTCATAGCCTATCCATGCCTATCTGTTAACATACCAAAATCATGCCCTTTCCTTAGGGTTCGGATAGTATTGTCAATTCTCTCAAAAATCCCGACAACCTCTTTTGAAATAACAAATTACAGCTATTTTTTAAGGCGGTATCTCCTGTGCCTTTTGTCACCCCTACTTTACCTTCCGGATATACCCTTTCAACTGGTTGATAATATCCTCAACCGAATGCACCTTCTTGGTGTTGATCTTCGCTGATCTCAGAAGTCGGACGAGATTAACGAGCAACTCAGTCTTAGTGATCTTTACGCCGCTGTCTAACCGGATCCGGGCCGGCAATTCTTCAAGAACGTTATTAATCTCATCCGGCAAAAGAAATGTAGCCTTAATAGCCATGCGTAATTCCCCTAAATTCCTGTTTCCGATAATGCGTAATTATCGGAAATAAACATGTTTTTGTCCAACTAAATCTCGTTCTTAGCCCCATACGAAACCGCATCCTCGGCGGGCTTATCGTGCCTCGATATGTCGCGTAAATAAAGAAGTGTGGTGCGTTCGTCTTGGTGGCGCAGCATGCCCTGTACCGCCCGGATGTCGGCGCCATTCTTCAGGGCCGCAACTGCCGCCGTATGCCTCAGAGAATGTGTGGTTATACGGCCCGTCTTCAGCCCTGCGGCCTTCAACCAGTGATCTACGCGCTTCTGTAAGGCCCTTACCGTCAATCTCTGGCCGGAGAGGCCATTCGTACCAGTGAACAGGGGCGACTGCGGATTCACTCCCCTGCGGCCTTTCAGGTAGGCCAAAAGGACACCGTATGGCGTAGCTGTGATAAAGACGTATTCGGATTTCCCTAATTTGCCCTTGGAGCGTATCCAGAGGATCGGCCTGCCTTCAATGGCGTCCAGATCCCCGTAGTTGGCCGCTGCCAGTTCAAAGCCCCGGATGCCGGTATAAGCCAAAAGCGATATAATGGCATAATCTCGAATCCCGATATCTGCTGACCGGTCGATGGTCTCCAGGAGCTTCGGCATTTCCGTGTTGCGGTCAAGGGCACGTCGGTAATGTGCGGCATGGCGCTTGAATCCCCTGACGTGCTCCCCGGGATCATGTTCCAGGAGTCCGTTCTCAAAGAGAAACCTGGTATATTTCTTGATCACTGCCATATAGAGACTGGCGGAAAATGCCGAAAGTCGATCGTCGTTTTTCGGGCTTTCGATTCTCAACTGTAAGTATGTTTTGAATTCGGCCAGCAAGTTGAAGTTCTCATAATCTGCCGGGAGTGTGGCCACCCACGACTTGAATACGTTGAGGCTATGCTTGTAAGCCTCCCTGGTTCGTCCGTTGCCGTACGAAACCAGGAATCCCCCAACGATTTTTTCATCCAGAAGCTTCATCGCCGGATTGCGGCTTTGAACAACCGGATAGTTACTTTGGCTTGACATGGTCAAACCTCCTGTCTAAGTTGTATTCAGACGGGAGGTCTGCTTAAGATAATCACACTATCTTCTGTCAGGCCTTTCGTTCAGGGATTCCCTGATAGTTCGCGCTATCGGGGTTTCCCGCTTTTATGCCTGGAAGATAGACAATTCACGATTATAAAAATCTATAACCGCTGCCTATCCTCCCATCGGAATATTAGGTTTTAAAAGATCACCATAACTACTGCTATATGTATATACAGTAATAAGGTCGGCATGTCAAGAGCTTTTTTGAATTATTTTATAAGTGGGTGATGGGGTGGGGGGTTAGGAGGGTTCCGAAAGAAAGATTATAAACTTCCGAGCGAAACTTGTTACCGAGTCCTGTAGCCTTTTGGGGTCTACGGTTAGCGCCATAAAGGAATGTCTGACGAAGTTGCTTACAAGCCTTAAGTTTTGCATATCCTCTATCGCATTCAAGACTTCTCCGCCCGTATACTCTGGAAATACTCTATCGATAACTCTCTCGGCAGCAATATGTTCTGACATTTCAAGTGGAACATTTGGTAATCGCTTATCCATGAATTTCGGCCATTGCGGTTTCGGGTTAAAAAGGAACTTCAATATTCTAATGTGGCGAACGGATAAGCTATTGGTTAGATTTATAAATACTTCTCGATTCTCCTGGCTAATACTTGGAGGATTCGTCAAAGAGTTTAGCAAAATATTTTTGAAACACCTGATTTTTTCTTCGTGGTAATTTTCAGCCACCCCCTTTAAGACCTGTTCAAATATATATAAGAATTCCTCTTTTTGTATATATTCTCTATCAACCTTTTCCACAATAGCGTGAACGGCTTTGCTCAAATCCCCAATGAATCCCAGAATTCGTTTTTTCTTATATTCATTCGCGTATGAGGATAACAACGACGCTAATATTCCTCCAATTCCAGGAATCGCGGCGAGCGCAGCCAATATCGCGTTTTCGGCGTGATTCGTTTTTAATTCAGATCCGATATCGTCGGATAATTTCTGAAGAGATTTCCTAATTTTGTCATTCATGGCACGGAATATCTTAGGCTTTGAAATACCTCAGTGCAAGTACTTTTCAACATAGTCACACTTGACAATAATCGTAAATATATTATATTGTATCTGTAAGAATCTTCGGCCTGTAGCTTCGTTTAACAATAAATAGCGGTAACTAAGGAATCAGGAAAAGTAGCTGCGTTTATGGCAGCCATAAGAGCAGCTTCTTTAATCACTTTCTCCATGATCCTTTCCCTTAAGAATAGAGGTCATTCGGATTCATCTGGCCGCTTTTTCATGGGTGGCTTTCCAGCATCTTTTAATTTGGCATCCAAGGCAGCCCTTCTTTTCTCTGCCATCAGCGGCTGGATGATGATAAAATCAAAAAGCATTTCGAGAACATCTAAATCCCATTCTGCCTCGCCCGGCTCGACCGCTACTATTTCTCCTGTGCTTTTGCTTTTTATGGGATGGGCACCAAAATTACCGATATTGCGTATGGCATCTATGCTATCTGCAAGATGACTGGGGAGAATCTTCTTATCCAGAATTTCTTGGATTTCACTTGAAAGGTCGCTTTTTTTAACTTTCAATTCCTCTCTCAAGAAATTTTGTAGACAGCGCCTGCTAAGAGCGGCGCTTGCCTTCGGACTATCTGCTAATATTAAACAGGCTTCATTAAAATCTTCCCCATATTTATCACGGATCTCGAGAGGCAACGATCTCATTGCTGTGGGAGGATGAATCATTTTGATTTTGATATCTTTCTCCTTTTCCCATGATATATGGCCTTGAGACAATCTAATTGCTTGACCTTGATGGAACTTAATTATCAACCGTTGACACCCAAAGTTATCGCATTTTGTCCAAATTATTCTAAATCCTTTGCCAGTCTCGCCTGCACCTTCTGTTTCAGGTATGCTATATTCCCTAAGGGACGCGGTAAAATGTTCACCACAATGGGGGCATTTCATTTGTTTCTCCGGCTTTTAGTTTGAGTGAAATATCCATCCTCCATCTTAACTTCAAAGTCCTCCAGATCCGGATCCCAGTCCTTGGGCGCCGCCGCGAACCAGATCAAGCTGGCGAAATCTCAAAGCCAGTCGATCAGACGACGAAGGAAAGCGAGGATTTTGCCTAATAGCTTCACTTTACGTTCACCTGTGAGTCATCAGTTTTAATTTTATCCATCTTGACCATCTTCGGCCCGCCCAACACCGCAAGTCAGCTGGCGCCGTAAGCGGGCGGCTGCATTTGCTTTGTTCGCTGTGGACTTTCCCTGCGAACTTAGTCAATAGTGTATCAAGTTCCACGCGTTCAGCCCTTTTTAAACATTCATTAATGTATTCAAGATTTTTAAGAAAACTATCGCGATCACGCTCATAGAGATATTCTGACAAAAATTGCTCGCCTGAATAGCCTCTCATACCAAGCTGTTTCGGATAATAATTTATGAGCATTTTACTATAGTCAGATAAACCACCTAAGGCATCAACTACCAGTAGATACCGATCTGGTGGATCAGTAGATAACCTTAATTCTACTTGGCCGCCTGAGTGGAATTCCATGTCCTTGATAGTAGTGAGCGCCGCAACCCACTCTGTAAAAATGCGACGAGCAGAGTCTTTTTCTTGGAGCTCTCTTTCCTTAAACATTTTGGAATCTGGATCTAATAAGATGATCTGCAGAATGCTACTTTTGTTTTTGAGAAAACAAATTAGCTCTTCTCGTGCATGGTGAAGTGGCCCTAATGCATTAACGTCGAGTATTTGTATACTTGTTGTTGCTTCTTCTATAAGCTGTTTGCCAGACTCTGGGTTAACCTTGCTGGTTACGCGGTTTATCCTCCTTTTTAGATGTTCGTTCTCTTCTTTTAGTTGTCTAATTTTATTGCTTCTTCGATAGGTAAGGAAACCTAGATAGCCAGCCAAGATGGACGCCATACTGGCGATAATCTCTGCAAAGTATTCAAGTATAGTTGTAAGCATTATTATCTCCAGCTAACTCCCCGATCCGCGGCCGCCCGAAGGTCGGTCCGCTGCAACGATGATAATACCTGTTAAAATATCCATACTATTCCAATTCGTGCCTTAATGGCTAATTTCCCGTTCACCCGATCTCATTCATCCAAAACTCTATTCACCTTGACCTCGCTCGGACCTCTATAATCACTAGGCGCATAAACCTTCTCCAGATATCGTCCGTCAGTCCGTTCACTCAGTTCCCAGACGATGTTCTCCTTCGAGCATCTGAAGGCGTCAACAACCGAAGGGATCGCTTCCAGAGTACTTTTACAATTTGGACACAATATATCCATATTCACCCGCGTGGGGGGAAGATCGGGCCGATGCCAATATAGATGATTCGGGATATGATGGCAAGGTTTTTCGCATCGTTCCGAGGTCGATTTATTGATAGCTCCTCCTAATTACGGGTTCCGTTAAGTTGGGATTAGTGGTACTCTCAAACAGTCGGAAACCTTATTTCCAATAACCTCCCATTATCAAAAACGAAAAAGGCTGCGCTGAAGCTCATTATACAAATCAAAGTAGTAAAAAGAATTCTGTAAGCGAATAGCCCTGAAGGCGTTGAGCTCAAACAATATAAAATCATTGACAGATCCTTGGTTTTCTATATTATTATGTGGGTTTTGAAGGTAACCCTTATTTTCAGATATGATCTATTTAAGCAAATGAGGGCCCAAATTGAAAGATGATCCTGGTAACATAAATCAGCTATTGGAGAAGTATTTCCCCGAAGATAATTACTATACTCAAATCATATCCCCTAATTATTCTTTCGGAGCTAATCCTTTCTTAAATATACTCTCTGATTTAAGGGAAACTTCCGATCTAGCTCAGTGCCTGACGTGTATTCCAGATGCCTTTGTGCTTCATCGAACAGTTCCCCCCAAAAATGGTGCTCTTTTCGTCAAATTCTTTCAAGGCGATATAAAACTAGAACCGTGGGAAGTTGAGATATATAAACAATACTATCCTAAACTCATATTGCTATATTCCCCACTAACCCCTCAATATATATTCTTTCCTGATTTCGTTGAAGGAAAGCCCGCAGAAAACACAATATTCGAAATTCAATTTTAGAAGATCACATGCGATGGACTAATGAACAGAACAGTATAATCTCTTCGCCGGTGGAAAACGCTTGCGTAATCGCATGTGCAGGCGCCGGCAAAACAGCCGTTATAGTAGAGAGATTGACAAGGCTAGTCACAACAGGCCAATTCTCTGTGAATGAGGTGGCTGTTATAACCTTCACAAATAAGGCGGCAGAGGAACTTGAATTTAGATTGCAAACAAATCTGGACACTCAGGAAATAAAAGGAGCTATCTGGTCATCAACTATTCACTCGTTTTGCCTTAAGTTGTTGAAGGATTTTGATCCAGAGTATGGTGAAAGGGTGAGGATACTTACAGAGGGACGGCAATACGCTTTGTTGAGCAGAAATTATTTTGAATGGGAATTAGACAAGATTCCTCTGCGTCAAACAACACAAACAGGGCGAATTGAGGTATTGGTAAAAACACTCGATATAGTGAAACTGGAACGGGTCAATATTGAGGAATGGCGTGCAGAGTATCCCGAGCTATTTACCTTCATTGGAAATTATGAAAATTGGATGACTGAAAATAACTATTTAGATTTCACTGGAATACTTCAAAAGATGGTATTAGCTTTGCGAAATGATGACTTTAGGGATAATTTATTTGGGAACCTCAAGTATTTGGTAATTGATGAATATCAAGATACCGATCCTCTGCAAGCCGCAATAGTTTCGTTAATAAGTAGTGGTATTAAGATAATGGTGGTCGGCGATGACGATCAATGCATTTACCAATTTCGTGGAACAAACGTAGAAAATATTTTGCGCTTTTCTAAAGAGATATCCGAGGTTCACCAATATTTTATTTCAAATAACTTTCGCTGTAGAAAGAACATTTTGGTGGCCGGTAACAAGTTAGTTTCTTCCATAGATAAAAGAATACCAAAACAAATAAACGGCTTTCATGATGGCGGTAATATCTTAATAAAAGAATTCGATTCGATTGAGGACGAGGCACAATTTCTATGTGATAAAATTAAATATTTGAGATCTTCCCAAGCTGTTAACACATATTCCAATATTGCAATACTATTTAGATCCGTTTCGTCCTCGCATAGGGTCTATGTGGAGAAAATGAATGAGAATCAAATTCCTTACCAAATTCTTGGCGACAAAGCTCTTGCTGAACAACCTGAAATATCTGATATCATCGGAGTATTAGCCTTCATTGGCAGTGGAATTATCGATGCAAATTCTGTAGAAAGACTATTCGGAATATTCCGCAGCCCCGTAGAATCCATTAGCTTCGAAGATGATGAAATAGATCTTGAGGACCTCTCTGATCTTCAGTGGAAGACAATTGGCCTATGTGGAACGGACGTGAAAATACTAAAAAAAGTACTTTCAATCAGAGAAATTTATAGGAAGCAAAAATTCGGGAGCATGTTAGAATTATATAATCTGGTTTTGGAGCGACTATTATTTAGCCTCGATAAATATGATGAAATAGCAATATGGAATCTCGCAAAACTTTCCAGTATTATTGAGGAATATGACGACATTGTTGAATCAAAGCGAATCGAACCTCTATTAATTTACCTTAATACTAGTGGACTAAGAAATAGTGACACTGCTGCAATTAAACATCTTGATAGGGAAGCAGTCAACGTAATGACTATTCACCAGGCAAAAGGCCTAGAATTTGAAGCCGTCTTTTGTCCGATGATGGTTCAGGGGAGATTTCCCGTTCGAGGAAGAGCACTTGATTTAGCATTTGAAGATAAAGACAATAGATTCCACCGATACTTGGGAAATATTGAGGATGAAAGACGGCTATTTTACGTCGCTATTACGAGGGGTATGTCATATGTATTTCTAACATATTCAAAGAATATCGGTCTCAAACGTGAGCGCGAACCTTCTGAGTTTACGGAAAAGATAAGATCCTTCAATACTGGTCCCGAGATAAAAATAGAAAAATCATTATCAAAGCAGAGATTTAAACCATTATTGACATCATATTCCCAAATAGAATATTACTTATCTTGTCCCTTTCGCTATAAGTTATCATATATTATCGGCTTTAAGGTACCTCAAAGTCCCTTTTTTACAATAGGTAGAGCATTTCATATGATTTTACGTATGATTCATGAAAGTTACAAAAGCGGAAATCCAATGAGTAGTGCGGATGCGATTGGTCTTCTGAAAGAAAATCTTTCCCATGTAAGGAACATTCCCGAAATTGTTATTCGCCGACAGCAAGTATTAGGGGAAAAGGCTATTAATTCATATCTAGAATCTAAACAGGACTGGTTAAGAAATACTCTAGCAACAGAAGAGCCAATTAGCTTCATACAGAATTTTGAAGATAATGATAAAAGTTATCGTTTTATGATTCGCGGCCAAATTGATCTTATAATGAATTCTAATGACGGTTGTGTAATTGTGGATTTTAAGACGGGCAAGCCGCAACCATATTTACGAACTGACCTGCAGTTACAAACGTATAGTCTTGCTATGTTAAATTTGAACGGAATCAAGCCGTCCCGTGCTTCTGTATATTATGTTACCGATGATAAGGAAATTTCTTATGAGGTCACTGATTCTTGGATCGAAAGTGGTAAAGCGATTATAAATGAAGCAGTAAAGGGGATAATGGAAAAACAGTACACAGCGAATCCTGGTGAAGTATGCCGCTATTGTGAGGTCAGTGCTTTTTGTGAGTATAGGAGTAAATGATGGAAACCGGCACCACAAGCCATCTTGATAGGATGGGACTTACAAATAGATTGTGCGAAATGATAGAACCATTCCTTAAAGAACATGGATTTGAGTATATTGAATACGGACAGCCGTTTTTTCTTCATGGTAATTCATCTCTTACTGCACGGTTTAAAAAGTTGGATATAAAGAAATCAGCCGTCGCATTGTTATTGAAATTTTCCCCTGATTACCTCATTTACCATAGGGCCACTAATACTCTATTTTTGATGGATGCGAAATCTTCCATTACCCCCATCATTTTCGAAGCCCGCGTCACTAAATTAAGATACGAATCGAAAAAACATGATCTGGATCGACATCGGATTGGGGAAATCGAGCGCGAAGCGTGGGATAATTATAATAATCGATTTCCACGCGAGTCCGTAGCAATTTGCTTTGCTGCTCCATACAATCCGAATCTTATTTTGGTAGAGTGGGCAACGAAACTGACGGAGCTCTTTCGCTTCGAATTGGACATCAATAAAGAAGCGGGAGGAAGCCGTACGCCGCACGTTAACATTGACTTAGATGAAATGCGTACTTTTTCAACCTTCTTTGCTGAGGAATTTGATTTAACGGTTGACGAAGATTTCTGTACAGCAATGAAAGATATGGTAAAGGGATGGCCATTGAATAAACCCGCGGGTAGGGTAAATTGGATACAATTTAACTATACAATTGCCAGGCTAAGCCATAAATGTCCTTGGCTCAAAGGAAGGTGTCCCCGCGGTCATAAGGACGCCGAGAGGTTGCAGCAATATTTCGCCGATCGCGAGATTGAATTTGAATTATTCTGATTTTTTGAAAATTAATAAAAACTCATGAATCTTATTTATTCTAAAGACTGATGGATACCCAAGAGCCCTTAAGTTGCTGTAATCCGCTCTTCTATCCCAAATAATCATATCATCAAATATAAATCCGACAGATTGCATTGTTCGCGAAACATCTAAATGAAAGGGATAGAAATTTGGGCCTTTTCTAAGATCCATAACATTAATAATAAAATATGAGCCGACTTTCATCACCTTGTAAATTTCGGCCCAGACCTTCTTCAATTCATCATTAAATTCATCGTAGTCTTCAATATGCCCTAAGTTATCCTCAAAATCACCATAATTCCGAACTTGCTTATAATCAGCCGTTCTCTTCTGATTAAGTATATCCCAATAGGGGGGAGATGTTAGCGTGAAATCAATTGACTCAGAATCAATATGTTTTGAAAGTGTTCGAGCATCCGTTTCGTAAATCTTATATTCACGTCGGGAAACAAGGCTATCCTGCTTTAGTCGATCGCGCGCTAGTTTCACATATTCAGCCGATAATTCAAATCCTATCCCACATTTTCCGAGGTTTGTGGCAGCTATGAGCGTCGAGCCGCTACCGCAGAATGGATCTAAAACGTATCGTTGTTGCTCCGTTGTAAAGCAATTAATTAATCTCTCCGCCAACATTATTGGAAAAAGCGCAGGATGCTTTAGGGCCCTCTCCTCAGGCGCTTTTTTAATGTCATTCCAAACGCTTATGGAATTCCTTAGCCATTCCCTACCGTTCAAGTTATTACAGCGTCGAGGTTGTTTCTTTCCTGTTTTTTTTGGCTTATCAGGTTTGCTGAAGAGATCTTCATTCTTTTCTTTCACTAATCTCGACCTCTCTTCCGTATCTTATTGGTCACTTTCAATTACGGTCGTGTTGAGATTTCAACTAACTGCCAGCTTTGCAAAGCGTAATTCTGCAAACCCTTCCTCAGGATAAAAAGACCATAAATCCAGCTAGAGAATATGACATTTAAAGGTGTGAATCAACTCATTCTTTTGGAAAAACAACTGATCCACTTCGCATAAATCGGCCCAGCATTGGAGCCAGTTTATTGCCTGCTCGGGGAGCCATAAAGCCACAAACAAACTTGACTTTTCCATCGGCAGGGCTAATTTGAAATGTGGTATAACCAATATGGTCAGGACAGATTAATTTAAAGAATAATACAATAATCGGGGGTACGATATGACTGAACTTAACGAACAAACACAAGAAGAGAAAATACGGTACATAGTACTGGCAGATATGCATAAGTTATTTCTTGAGGCGTTGCGTCAAAGAGAGCAGGATATTATAAGATATCTCGCTATTTTAGGTCCGTCGTTAGCCGGATATATTTGGCTGTTACGCAATTCTCACAGGATCGGCTATGACGTTTTTGCCATAGGTACAGTTGGTATCATATTTGTTCTTCTCATTGGGGCGATTTATTCCCTGGCACTAGGATATAATTATCGATATATAACTATACAACTTGCTAAATTAGAGAGTAAAATGGGGATTGGGGATTTCATACTTGACGGTTGGCCTCGAAGCGTAAGCTTCCCCAAAGAGTAGACTGTTTTGAGATAGAGTTTTTTGGCATATTGGAGCCAGGAGGACTCTATGAAACGGTCACGATTTAGTGAAACGCAGATTATCGGCATTCTCAAGGAAGCGGATGCTGGGATGAAAGTAACGGAGATTTGCCGCAAATATGGGATCAGTGATGCGACATACTACAACTGGAAATCGAAGTACGGTGGCCTGCAGATATCTGAGGTACGCCGTTTGCGTGAGCTGGAAGCGGAGAACGCCAAGCTCAAGCGGATGTATGCTGACTTGAGTCTTGAGAATGATGCGCTGAAGGATCTGCTCTCAAAAAAGCTCTAAGGCCGCCGGAACGTCGCGAAGCGGTTTCGTATCTGGTGGCCGAGCACAAGATATCAATTGGTCGGGCAACTCAGGCGGTGGGGATGTCGCGAGCCGCCTGGTACAAACCGCCCGTGGATCATTTGGAGAAGGATAAAGAAGTGATTGAGGCGTTAACACGGGTAACGGAAGCCAACCGTCGCTGGGGCTTTTGGCTGTGCTACAAGCAGCTTCGTTATGACGGCTACCGCTGGAATCACAAGAG
>SDBT01002671.1_pt1 | contig 31322 bp, 24 predicted proteins | sample 2277101 | NCBI WGS metagenome assembly SDBT01 (sample SAMN10404973, study PRJNA504765) | marine sediment metagenome | isolation source: marine sediment core GS10_PC15, 103 cmbsf | place: Arctic Ocean: Southern Knipovich Ridge | collected 2010 | reverse complement strand
TGATGCCTGGTACCGCTCTGCCACGGCGTGGACGATCTCCAGCCGGGCCTCTCGACTGATGTTTGCCATCTTGCCTCCTTGGTTTGCCATCTTGGTAGCAAAACACGTGAGGCAACACCCCCCGCTTGGTAGCAAAAGAGGTGACGCAATGCGCCCTCATCGTCATGCTGTCGTTGCCGTTCGGCCTCGTAGGCGCCTTCTGGATCCTCTGGTGGCTCGAGTACAACCTGAGCGTCGCGGTGTGGGTGGGGGTGATTGCCCTGGGAGGGGTGGCCGCCGAGACCGGTGTGGTGATGATCGTCTACCTCGACGAGGCGTGGAAGCGGCGCCAGCAGGAGGCCGTCGCCGAGGACCGCAAAGCGACGATTGGCGAGCTCTTCGATGCGGCCGTCGAGGGGGCAGTACAACGCGTTCGCCCCAAGGTGATGACGGTGAGCACGACGATCCTGGCGCTGCTGCCCATCATGTGGGCATCGACGATCGGAACGGGCGCCGGCGTGACGAAGCGCATTGCCGCGCCGATGATCGGCGGGTTGGTGACATCGACGGTGCTGACACTGATCGTCATACCCGTCGTCTACTTCCTGTGGCAGAAGCGGGGTCTGGCGAGAGCCCCCGAATAGATTCGTCGTTGTCGCCTGCGATGGCGACACGCGGCCCCGGGTGCGGCATGCGGTGAGAGGTCACGGGGCCTCGGATGCGGTGGGTGCTTGATGCCACCGGCCGGGCAGTCCAATCTTGTGCGGCCGGCGCCGAGGCGCCGCCGACCTGCATGAGGGAAACGCATGCCACTCAGTCTCAGCGAATACGATCGCGCCTGCCTGGCCGGAGACCTGGGCCCAGCGTGCCAGTTCGCCATGTCGATCCTCGTCCGCATGGCCGAAATCTACGAGGCTGATGAGCTCCTCGATATCAGCCGGGCCCACATCGACAGCAGCCTGTACCAGGGCGACGCAACACTTGAGTTCGCTGAGCGACTGGTTTCCATGGATGCCAAGGTTAGCGTTCCGTCGACCCTGAACGTCAGTGGGGTCGACGAGCACGGCTGGAAGGAGTGGTCGGTGCCACCCGACTGGGCTGAGAAGGCACACCGCCAGATGGTCGCCTATAAGAGCATGGGCTGTGACCCGATTTGGACGTGCACCCCCTACCAGACGGCCACAAAGCCCGAGTTCGGAGAGCAGATCGCCTGGGGTGAGTCGAACGCCGTGGCCTACGCGAACTCGGTGCTCGGGGCGCGCACCGAGCAGTACCCCGATCTGCTCGACATCTGCGCCGCCATCGTTGGACGCGTACCGGCGGCGGGCCTACATCTCACCGAAAATCGAGCAGGCAAGCTACTGTTGCGGCTTGTCGATGTTCCCGAGGCCGTGCAGAGCGATGATTCGTTCGGAGCGGTCCTCGGTCATCTGATGGGCAAGCTCTCGGGTGCACGGGTGCCGGTGATCGAGGGCATCAGGGTGGAGATGGGAGAGGACCAGCTCAAGTCCCTCGCCGCGGGGGGTTGTAGCTCCGGCTGCGTGATCTTGTTTCACATCGTCGGTCTGACGCCGGAAGCTCCGACTCTCGAGGAGGCTTTCCAGGGCCGTGAACCCGCTCAGATCATCGAGATCTCGCTCGATGACTTGCGCGAAGCGCGGCGCGACCTCTCGACCACCGAGGGCGAAAAGCTCGACATCGTCGTGCTCGGCAGCCCGCACTTCTCATTGGCCGAGTTCCGTAGGCTCGCACCCTTGCTGCAAGGGAAGCGCTGCCACCCCGAGCTGCAGTTCCTGGTCACCTCGAACCGCATCATGGTGAAGCTGGCGCGCGAGGCCGGCCTGCTCGAGCCACTGGAGGAATTCGGCGGCAAGATCACCGTCGATACTTGCATCATCACCACACCAATGCTGGCCGACGAGGTCGAGACGCTGATGACCAACTCGGCCAAGTACGCCTACTACTCGCCCGGGCTGCTGGATGTCGAAGTGGCCTTCGGCAGCCTCGAGGACTGCGTGCAGTCGGCCATCGAGGGCAAAGTGGTGAGGGACCCGTCGCCATGGGAAGACTGATTCAAGGACGCGTCCTGGTCGCCGGCGAGGTCGGCGGAGAGGCCTTGGTCGGCCATGATCCGCTGAGCTTCTGGGGCGGCTACGATCAGTTCAGCGGCAAGATCATCGACCGGCGGCATTCCCTGGCCGGAGAGATGGCGGCGGGTAAGATTCTCGCTGTCCCATCCACCAAAGGGTCGAGCACGACGACCGCGGTGTTGCTGGAGGCGGTCAGGCAAGGCAACGGCCCGGCCGCCGTCCTCACCATAGGCGTCGATACGTTTCTGGCGCTCGCCTCGATCGTCGCCGACGAGATGTACGGCAAGCCTTTCCCCGTGATCGGCCTGACGCCCGAGGACTTCGCGTCTCTGGAGACCGGTGAAAGGCTGGTGATTAGCCGCGACGGCTCGATCGAGGTTCTCGATCGGGACTGAAGTCGCCCCAGTCCGGGCCGCACCCCAGAGCACGGCAACCCCTGATTGAGCAGTATGTGGCCTGCCGGGCTACGTTCGCCTACTGCATCCTGAACAGGCTGTCGTCGATCTCGGTGTTGATCTCGAGAGTCTCGATAATGACGACCCCCTCGCTGCCCGGCCCCTGCATCCCCGTCATGTCGATATGGTGTGGAAACAGCAAGCCGTTGATGTCCATGAAGTCCGAGAACGTCGTCTGGAACTCCAGGTCCATCCCCTGCATCGACATGCTGCCTGTCACCTTGAGCAACAGGAAGGTCTCGGCATCGATGTAGTAGAACTGCACGTCGCCAGCCTTCAGCGTAACCTGCAGCTTGTATGCGCCTTCTTCCATGCCCACGAGCTCGACCTGGTTGCCCTTGGACTCGTAGTCCACCAGGGGGCCGTCCATGTCGGCCTCCTGCATCATCGCCCCAGCCATGTCGACCGGCATCGGCTCCGGGCCCGTCTGGCCCATGATGGGCATGAACATCCATGCCGTCTCCCCGTCGAACGCCTGGATCATGGTCGCGCCCTGGACCTCGAACTCGATTCGCACCTTGTTGGGCCGCTTGGCGTAGCGCGTAAACGGAGCCTCCATGCCTGGTCCTACCGTCATCCGGCCGGTAGCCTGCATGGTCTCGATGCCCCGGATCAATTCGAGGCCTCCGAGGGCATCGAAATGGCGCTCCAAAACCGTTTCCAGCGCAAGATCCTGAGCCTGCAACGGCAGGCAAAACAGTACTCCGAGTACGAGAAGCAGAGCTCCCTTGCGCAGCATGAATCCTCCTTCACGGTGGAGTGGCTGTCCGCAGGGACGGCCGCCCGTCGTGGAGATATCTCGATATGACGATCTTTTCATCTACAGTGTACCCGTCTGACGCTACGGTGCGCCGTGCGGCCACATGAACGTTTGTTAACCGCATGGGCCACATTCCGAGATTGAGCTACCGGGTTTCGTTGCCTCGAGAGACAAGCGGTGGCAAGCTTGGGCCGCGGTCAGAGAATCGCGATATTTCAGCGCACGAACCCGTGTGAGGCTCCGATTTGTCCAGCGACCGTTACTCCGTGGTCATCGCCGCACTCATCGCCAACGCGGCGATCGCGGTTTTGAAGGTGATCGGCTACACGATCACCCGCAGCCCCAGCATGCTGTCGGAGACCTATCACTCGTTTTCGGACGTGGGCAATCAGGTTCTGCTCCTGTTCGGCCTGCGCTTCAGCCGCCGCAAGGCGACCCAGGAACATCCCTACGGCTGGGGCAAAGCGGAGTTCTTCTATAGCTTCGTGGTGGCCATGATGCTGTTCGGCATTGCGGGGTGGGAGAGCCTCCGGGAGGGGCTCCGCCACCTGCGGCACGCGGGCGAGGCCGAGGGTGCGGCAGAGATCTTTGGCCAAACGACCGTGCTGGGCTGGGAATTCCCCGCCATCTGGGTCAACTACGTCATCCTGGCTCTCGCCGCCACCTTTGAGTTCTACGCCTTCATGAAGGCGCGCGCCGGGATGCGCAAGTCGATGCAGCGGGACCGCTACAGGAATCTCGTCCAGACGTTCCGCGAGACCAAGGAAGCAGCGATCCTGACGGCGTTCACCGAGGATTTCATGGCCCTGATCGGCCTGGGCATCGCCATCGTCGCCTTGATGCTGACCCAGATCACGCGCAACCCGATTTTCGACGCGCTCGGTGCCCTCATCATCGGTGCGATGCTCATGACGTTCGCGGTCGTGCTGGCCTGGGAGCAGAAGCGACTGCTGATCGGCGAGTCGATGGAGCCTTGGCAAGAAGACGAGATCCGTTCCATCTTCCTCGGCCATGACTCGGTAGAGGGATGCGGAAACCTTCGCACCGTTTACTTCGGCGCCCACAACATCCTTCTGACGGCTGATCTGATTTTCGCTGCCGACCTCACCGCACACCAAATCGATGAGACCGTGGACGAACTGGAGGCGAGGATCAAGGAGCGCTTCCCCCGCATCGTGACCGTCTACCTCGAGACCGACACTAGTGCCCCTCTTCCTCCTGGAGTCGAAGCATCTCGGTCTCGGCGGCGATGAAGCCGAACGCGTTCCAGGGATCCCCCTCGACGATTCGAAGGATCAGCTCCCTTGCCGCCTCGGTGTCACCTTCGACGATGTAGTAGTTGACGAGGCCGAAGCCGGTCGTGGCGAAGCTGTTGCCATCGGGCTCTTCCGGACTGAGGATCTCGTCCGCCGTCACTAATCCTTTGTAGAAGAGCAGATCGCGGTAGTAGGAGATATTCTCCTCGATCTCCATCCCCTCGCCGATCGTGTCCAGCAGAGCCGTCGCTTCATCGTCGCGACCGGCGCGGCGCAGCGCCCGGTAAAGCCATTCGGTTACAGCCACGCGGCTCTCGTCGTCTTCGGCGATCTCCATACAGGTGCGCGGATCCCCGGGGTTCCCACCAGACGCCGCCAAGGCGATCGCCTCTTCGTCGGTCGCCAGCGCAAGGCAGCGTGCGTACTCGTCGGCTGCCTCTCCGAACTCGCCACTGAGGAAGTAGGCCAGGCCCAGGTGGTAGGAGGAGTTGAACCCGTATGGGTCGAGCTCAACGGCTCGCTCGAGGTCTTCGACGGCCCAGTCGTAGCGGCGCGTCGAGACGAAGCGGTGGCCACGATGCCGGTAGAGGCGCCAGTCGTCCGGATCAACTTCCATGCCGCGAGTAAAGATCTCGATGGCTTCGTTGTACTGCCACAGGCCGGCTCGCGCTTGCGCGGCGGCCACCACGAGATCGATATTCCCGGGATCGGCGGCCAGCGCGGCATCAGCCTCGTTGATCGCCGCCAGGTCCTCTTCGTCGGCCTCCCGCGAGACAAATGGCTTACCGAGCGCCGATTCCATGACGGGATCGCCGAGGTCAGCGACGGTCATGGGAACCGCGGACACGGTGGGCTGATCCTCCGCTTCGGTCGTGGCCGGCTCCTCGGCCGGCTGCGCGCATGCGATCAGGCCCAGAGTCAGAACGAGGCACACGACACTCACCCCGCCCGCGCCTAGCCTGGATTTCTCAACGGGTCGTGAAGCGAGCGGGCGTGAGGGCCGCGAGGACAAGGCGCGCGCAGGTTCGAGCGCAGAGGCGTGCTCGTGCAGTACGTCGAGCACTCGAATCAAGCGCAACGCAATCATCGCGCGCCATCGCGCACGCGCAGCCGCGACCCGTTGAAAAATCCAGGCTAGAGATCCAGTCAGCCCCGAGGGCTTCCCCAGCAGTGAAAGGTGACGCTTTGTTTGCATGAGATCCTCCTGATTGGGGGTCGATTCCATGCCCGCGCTGCGGGCGCGATTCCGACTCGGTAGCTTGTCCACTGATTCGCCAGCGTACCGCAACTGGCGCTGAGTTTCCGGGCTCGCATGCCCTTCCTTACAGCAAGAATCCTCCTTGCGGTCTGCGGCCGGGCCCGGCCGTGGCTGTGTCCGGGCTCACGCGTGGGCATGCATATCCGGTGACCTCCGATAGAGGACCGGCAAAGCAGCCAATGAGCCCTATTCGACAGTGCACTGAAACCCTGTCAACCGTGAGCAAATGCACATGGATAACCGACCCCCGACATACGGCACAGGCGCAGGCAAGGCGCCCTATCCGGCGCTGGTTCATCTTTCCGGCCGGCAGCGTGGCACCACCCAGCTGCTTCTCGGGAATCCCCTTTCGATCACGGCGGCGGCCAATCGCCAGGTGACCGTCGTGGCGGGGGCGACGGGTGAGGCCTCAGTGCTCGCTGTTCTAGAGCGGCGCGGCGCCTCCTACGAACTGCAAGCGGACCCCGGTGTGGAGATTTGGGTCAATGGCGAACAGGTCGACAATTTGGTGCTCGCGTCGGGAGACGTCATCGAAATCGGGAAGTCGGGCGCCGTCCTTCGGTTCCGCCTCTACCCCCCAGATCGAGGACCTTACAAGACCATGGCCGAGGCATTCTCGGATTGCCTCGACTGTGCACGCTACGGCAGCAGTGGCCCCCTCGATCGCACAGGGGTCTTTCTGGCCAGATTACCGTACGAGCTCGCTACACAAACCACACCGCTGATTCGAGCGACGATGGCCGTGATCGCTCTGATGCTGGTTGGCTCCACCGCGACACTCTTTGTGCGCAGCTTCAACCTCGAGCGTCGAATCACGGGCGAAAGCGTGAGGGTGCAGGAACTGGTACAGCTGCTCGATGCGGGCGAGCAACGTTCATTCAGCGTTGAGGACTTCGAGGCTGCCCGTGCCGAAGTGGAGGAGATCATCGGAGGCTCTCTCGCCCGGCTTGACGCGCTCGAGGCCCGTGCTGGTGCGGCGGAACGCGTGATCTCGGCTGCGGCGGAGTCGATCGTATTCTTACAGGGCGCCTACGGCTTCGTCGATCCACAGAGCGGCAAGCCGTTGCGCTTGGCACTCGGCCCCGGCGGCGAGGTGGTTCGAATTCCGGGTGGTGGTGCCATGATCACCGTCGCCGGTGACGGGCCGGAGGTCGAGATCTTGTATACGGGCAGTGGCTTTGTGGCCAGCGACGAGGGACATCTCCTTACTAACCTCCATGTTTCTGTACCGTGGCGGTTCGACAGCGAGGCACAGAGGATCCTCGCTCGAGGATTCAAGCCGGTCATGCGGCGCTTCGTCGGCTACCTTCCCGGTGTGGAGGAGCCGTTCGACGTCGAGCTCGTTGAGGCAAGTGAACGCGCCGATGTCGCATTGCTGAAGTGTCACCTGCCCACCACCCGCGTTCGCCCTTTGCCTCTCCTCGAGTCCCCACTGCGCGCCGGCGAGGAGGTGATCGTCCTCGGGTATCCGGCCGGCCTCCGCGCCCTCATGGCCCGGGCCGACGCTTCCTTCGCTCAGGAGCTCATCGACCGCGGCGCTGTCTCCTTCTGGGATGTTGCCGCGAGCCTGTCCTCAGCCGGCTATATCGCCCCCTTGGCCACGCGGGGAATCGTCGGCCAGATCACCCCACGTGCGGTCGTTTACGACGCGGAGACCACCCACGGAGGCAGCGGCGGGCCGGTGCTCGACTTGCACGGTAGAGTCGTCGCGATCAATGCAGCCATGGTGCCGGAGTTCGGCGGCTCCAACATCGGGGTACCTGCGACGGAGGGCCTACGCCTGCTGGAGGCCGCCGGAAACGGCAACGGCGACATGTAGCTGGCCGGCATTCTTGGTCACTCTCCTGATAGCCCGGACTTCACAACGGGTGGCGTCGCGAGCGGGCGCGAGGGCGTGTGAGGACAAGGCGCGCGCCGATTTGAGCGCGCAGACGTACTCGTGCAGTACGTCGAGCACTCCAATCAAGCGCAACGCAATACTCGCGTGCCATCGCGCTCGCGTAGTAGCCACCCCTTGTGAAGTCCGGGCTGGGGCAACCCTATTCGAGGCCCAAGCAGTAGAGCGCACCGCGCGTGCGCAGATAGATTCTCCCGTCGGCAATGGCAGGTGTGGCGTACGACAAATCATCGAAATCGTTCACCGTGATTACCTCCAGGGCCCCACCGGGCTCGACGACAGCCTGCAGGCCGAGCTCACTGAGGAAGTAGATCTTGCCGTCGGCAGCCACGGGCGACGCGTAGTAGCTGTCGACGGCACCTTGCAGCCGTCCCTGGTCGAGGACCTCGCCGGTCGCCGCGTCGAAGGACGTCACGATGCCGCCGTCGTTCACCATGTAGAGAACATCCTCGTAGATCAGGGGCGAGGGAAGCTGCGGTACCGCACGGTGATAGGTCCAGATGACACTCTCGTCCGTCATGTCGCCGCTGCCACCCAGCCGAACAGCCAGCATTCCGTTGGTCGAGGCAAGCGCTGCGAGCAAGTAGTTCCAGTCGGCCAGGTCCATCTGGCCATCCTGGTACCGGTCCACGAAGTCGTACCAACTCGCGGCTTGCGTGCCGGCAACCTCGGCCCGGGACAGGTACCCGTCACCATCGCCGTCATATTCGGTCAGGGCCTCTTCGAACGGCGGCATCTCGACATGGTTGCCGGGCTGGTTGATCGGCGACCCGTAGCCATTCACAAAGATGACGCCTTTGTGGATCACCGGCGTTGATTTCATCTCGAACGAGAGCCCGCTGACCCACCAGATCTTCTCGCCGGTGTCGACGGTGTACGCCGTCAGAAAGAAGGACCCGGGAACTAGGAGCTGGGCCGGCTCTCCCTCGGGCTGCCAGAGAATCGGCGTCGAGTGACCGCTCGAAGCCTCGGGCCGATCCGTCTTCCACACGACGCTACCGTCTTTCTTCGCCAACGCCACCACGTAGGAGTCCGTGCCCTGGTCGCAAACAAGCACCACCGTGTCGTCGACCAGGATCGGTGATGCACCCATGCCGTAGAGGTTGTTGAACGGGCCGAGCTCGTGCTGCCAGCGCTCATTGCCCTCGAGGTCGTAGGAGAGGATGCCGAAGTCGGCGAAGAATACGTACACATTCTCGCCGTCGGTCACCGGGCTCGGCGAGGCTGGGCTGTTGCGTGGGTCAATTCTCTCAGTTCGACTCCTCGGCGCCTCGCGCCGCCACAGCACTTCACCCGTCTCCCGGCTCAGGCAGTAAGTGAACAGCAGGTCGCCCTCGAAGGCGGTCAGGAAGACACGCTCGGCGCTGAGGATGGGGGACGAGTGGCCGGGCGGCAGCTCCGTCTTCCAGATGACGTTGCTCTCCGGACCGATTTCTACGGGTAGGGCGCCAGTTTCGGCGAGGCCCGAACCGTTGGGACCTCGGAAGCGTGACCAGGCGGTCGGCTTGTCTCCAGAGCTCTGCTCGGATGCCGACTGGATCCCTTCTGCGCTGGTCGCATCTGAGCTCGCAGCCGAAACCGAGAGGGTGCCGATTATCACGATTGCGCTCCCCACGAGCAAAGCCGTCACGGAGTACCGAATACTCGCCTTCATCTTCCGGGTCATCGCTGATGTCTCTCCCTGGCTGGGTCGGCCCTCTAACCTGGACGTCTCAACGGGTGGCTACTACGCGAGCGCGATGGCGCGCAAGGGCCGCGAACCGCGTAGACATCCGAGCTAGCCATGTGATCTCGACAGAATCTCGCCCACCTTTGCGGTGAGAGCCGTGATGGTGAAGGGCTTGGCGAGGAAATCGACCTCCCCCACGAAGACCCCGTGCTGAGTGATGGTGTCCTCTGCGTGACCTGACACGTACAGGACCTTCAAATCCTCTCGGTCCTTGCGCATGCTTTCCACGAGCTTCGCACCTGTGGATCTCGAGAGGACGACGTCGCTGAGTAGCAAATCGATCGACTCGCTGTGCGCGTCCCATAGTTCCATCGCCTCATCATGACCAGCTGCCGCTAGGACTCTGCACCCGCCAGCCTCGAGAATCCTCTGCGTCATTCCTCTGACATTGTCGTCATCTTCGACCAACAAGATCGTCGAGGACTGCAAGGCGGCGGCCACGGCCGGAGCTTCCGCTCTGATCACGAGGGTTGGGTCCTCGATGCGCGGGAAGAGGAGCCTGAACGTCGTTCCTTCTCCGGGCGTGCTATCGACCCGAATATGCCCGCCACTCTGGTGCACGATGCCGTGCACGGTCGCCAGACCCAAACCCGTGCCCCTGCCGCGCTCCTTGGTCGTGAAGAACGGCTCGAACAGGTGCTGCTTGATCTCTTCGTCCATGCCCGACCCAGTGTCACTCACTTCGAGCATCGCGTAGGGTCCCGGTTCGATCTCAGGGTGCCCTTCGAGGTCTTCGGCATCTAGGTCGGCCTCGGTCGTCTCGATTCTCAATATCCCTCCCCGTGGCATGGCGTCTCGGGCATTCACGGCAAGGTTGATCAGCACCTGCTCGATTTGGCTCGGGTCAGCCTCAATCCAGTTCGCCTCGGATCCGGCCACCGACAGCTCGATGTCTTCACCGATCAGACGTCGGAGCATCGTCGTGACGTTGCTCACGACATGGTGGAGCTGCAGCGGCTCGGGATTGAGGACCTGCTTGCGGCTGAATGCGAGGAGTTGTGCCGTCAGAGCTGCAGCCCTCTCCGCAGCGGCCTGGATCTCTTCTGCCCGGAAGTGAGAATCGACGGTGCTGTCCTGATCCGACAGCTCGAGCGCGGTGTTGCCCAGAATCACCGTGAGTAAGTTGTTGAAATCATGAGCGATGCCACCGGCGAGATGGCCGACAGATTCGAGCTTTTGCGATTGCCGTAACTGCTCTTCGAGCTCGCCACGTTTGTGCTCGGCCTCTTCCTGCTTGGTGATGTCCCGAATGCTGCTCACCAAGACGACACCGGCTTCCATCTGGACGGGGCTCAGGGTGATCTCGGCGGGGAACTCGCTGCCGTCCTTGCGACGCCCCCGCACGCCCAGGGCATCGCCCACCTGGCGTGCAATCGGGTCCCGGCTGAAATGATCGCGATGAGATCGGTGTGAGTCGCGGAACCTCTCCGGCAGGAGCTCTTCGATGCCGCGCCCGATGAGCTCGGGTCGTGAGTATCCGAAGAGCCTCTCGAGCTCGGCGTTGGTCTCGATAATGAGCCCTTCGGGGTCGAAGACGGCGATCCCATCCGGAGCGCCCTGCACCAACTGAGCGAATTTGCGCTCGCTCCGTTGTGCCTCCAGGATCGCAGAGCGAATTCCTCTGAGCGCGAAGTGCACCACGGCCGCGGTCATCCCGACCGAGGCCGTCAGACCGATCCAGATGCGACCGAGGCTGACATGTTGGCCCATGTCCGGGATTTGTCCGGCCGATTCGAGCCCCCACAGCGACAGACCTGCCAGCGAGGTCAGAATCGCGAGGACCAGCGCGGCGCGCTCGCTCCAGAAAAAGCCGGCAAGCAGGACCACCAAGACGTAGGTGATCAGCGAGTGGCCGCGCAGGCCACCCTCGGAGACAACCAGGACGGTCGCCATCACCCAGAGAGCAACGCAAGAGATGATCCCGGCCACCCGGAAGCGGCCCCAACGGACGAGCACCAAGGCAATCAGGATTGCGATCAAAAACGCCGCGTAGATCAGCGCCGGGAGCAATGGGTTGGGATTCAGGAGCGGCGACGTGAGGATCAGCAGGACGAGGACGCCGACGCCTGCCAGTAGGATTTGGTGGGTCACCCGCGCGACGCGGACGTCGTCCATTCCGTGTCCCTGCGAACGGGAATTGCCCACATTCCCTCGTGCTGCTCCGTCGGCCTCGGCCATCTCGATAGGCTAACACCTGCGAATGACCGCATGAATCCGGTGGATCGGTAGGGCAGGGGGCGCAGGCTACGGGTAGACTACCCCCGCGCTACGGCTCAACTCACGTGTAGGCTACGGGTCAACTCACACACAGGCGTCCGGATGCTCTTCAGTTGCCCAGCGATATGAAATACGCCCTGATCTCCGACATTCACGCCAATCTACCCGCCCTCGAGGCAGTGCTGGCCAATATCGACAGCCGGACCGATGTCGATGCCGTATTTCACTTAGGCGACCTGGTGGGCTACGCGCCCTGGCCCAACGAAACCGTGGCCCTGATCCGGGAGCGAGGAATTACCGGCGTGGCCGGCAACTACGACTCCACCGTAGCTACCGACTACAAGCACTGCGGCTGCCGCTACGAGGACCCGCGCCAGGAGGAGCTCTCTCACCTCAGCTACGAGTGGACCCGCGGCAATGTCTCGAGCGAAACCAAAGCCTTTCTCGGTGCCCTGCCCTTCCGCCTCGACCTGCGCCCGACCGGCGGCCACAGGTCGGGATCGAGGCTCATCCTCGTGCACGGCGCACCCACCGTGAACACGCTCTACTGGACCGCGGATCGCGACGACGCTTTCTGTCTCAACATGGCGGGCATCGCCTGCGCCAGGGAGGGTGACTCGATCGCCTGCGGCCATACGCACAGGCCGTGGCAGCGCCAAGTGGAAGGCATCACCTTCCTCAACGCCGGCTCGGTAGGCAGGCCGAAGGACGGCGACTGGCGGGCTGGATACACCCTGTTCGAGCTCTCGGATACTGGACCAGAAGTCGAGCACGTCCGTGTCGAGTACGACATCGACCGTGCGATGCAGGCGATCTTCGCCAGCGACCTGCCGGACGAGCTCGCCCACTACCTTCGCTCCGGCGGCACATCCTTGGATCCAGTACAGACCTGACGACACCGCAGGCGACCCCGAGCGCTATCGAATCAGGATGATCTTCTCGTTCGGCGGATAAAGGAACTCGACGCCGTTCATCGTGACGATGTGGTTGTCCTCGAAGTTGATCGACAATCTCTGCCCCCACTCGGGGACCCACGTGTGCACGATGAACTCGAACGAGAACAGGTTGTTCGGCTGGATCATGACGTGGAAGCGGTAGGGGCGGAACGGCGCAATCGAAGGACCCACCGCCACCTCGCTATTGCCCGTATTGCCGACTGTATGCGAGTCAATCGAGACCCCCGACCTAGGATCGTCGCCGAGCGCCTGGATGACGTCGCGGTCGCGCTCGTCGTCGAAGAACGGAGTCCAGACGAACCCCGCCCCCTCCAACGCGGCGGCGATGGCATCCAGGGTTTCACCGGCGGTGCGGCCGACCCTTATCTCGGGCCGGATGATCTCACGCGCCTGTAGCCCTCGATCCCAAGCGTGCTGGATGCTCGCCGGCAGCTCTGTCTCGCCCTCCCGGAGGATGTAGGCGTTACGCTTCCAATCGGTGTCCATGTTCATGAACGGGAAGCCCCAGTCCCAGGACAGGAGATCACCACGCTGGTAGGCGTAGTCAGGGCTGCGGGTCTGCGACCGGTCCGAAACCTCGGAGTGCATGACCCCAGGCGATCCAGCGCCGAACAGAGACGACGGAATCCCTCGGGCAAGCAATTCGTCTTGCGCCCACCAGGCGATCTCGCCCCGCGTGGTGACCCCGGGAACGATCCGCGCATAGGCCCCCTCCATGATCGCGCGCTTGATATCGCTGAGTTGCGCGTGGAGCCGGATTTCCGCCTGCACTCTTCTGACCCGGAAGTCGGTGATGACGTTTTCAGACGACACCAGCCTCGAGGCGTACTCGGAACCCAGCAGGTCCACGAGCTTCAGGTAGTTGGTGTGGGAAAGCCCGTCCGCGTGCGTCAGCCAATCCGACATGTTGACCGCAATCACCTGCGGATCGCGCTCGGCAACGAACTCGGTGAGGTCGCTCTCGTCCGCGAAGATGTCGTACACGGATTCGTCGGCGATCGCGGCGAAGCTGAGACCCAGAATGGCGCGCTCGATCCTATCGCCGCCGCGATCAGTGAAGATCACGTATCCCATCGTGGCGCCGAGGTCGACTTCGAAGGCGTCCGGATCACCCCGGCGCATGACGTGAATCCACATGTCGACGCCGTTGTCGCGCATCGCCCCCGGCAGAATCAGGTCGAACTTCTCCTGCCGGATGAGATTCAGGAGCTCGTAGCGTTCCTTCGCGCTCTGCGCATACGCGCTGATGCCCTGCCCCAGCAGCAGAATCGACACGAGAGCGAAAACGACATACTTCTTTCTCATGAGAAGCACCTCCACGGCCTGACTGGCGCCGGAGCGACTGTACGCCTACTTGATCAAGTAGAACTCCGTCTGGTTGCCGTCGACCCAGTCCCAGCCGTCCTCGAAATGCGCGGCGTCCTCCTCGAGAGCGAAGCGCACTTCCTGCTCACCCCACTCCGGCACCGGGTGACGCACGTTGAGCTCGATCGAGTGCCAGGTGTTCGGATAGAAAACGTAGTCTCCGCGCACCGGCACGCCCTCCTGGTAATCGGTCATGCCGATTGGCGGGCCGGCCGCATGTCCGTGATAGCCAACCGGGTGACAGTAGATCATCGGCTTCAGGCCCTCTTCCTGGGCTTGCCTCAGCGCACCTTCCAGGGCCTGGTTGCCCGTGCCGCCGATCACCGCGTGCTGCATGGTGAGCTCCTGCAGCCGGTTGCCTGCTGCGAGGCCGGCCTTCAGACCAGCGGGGGCATCAGTCTCACCGGGCCGGAGCACATAGGCGAGATGCTGCGTGTCGGTACTCAGTCCCAAATAAACGATGCCGAAGTCGCAGTGCAGCATATCGCCGCGCTGGATCACGTAGCCGCCATCGGCCGCGCGCTCGACATCCTCGAAACCGCCCTGGCGCTCGATGCTGATGGAGGGGTGGAACCACTGGCCCAGCCCCAGGTCGGCGACGCGCTGGCGCATCCACCAACGTACGTCCTCGGTGGTGGTGACGCCGGGGATGATGACGTCGTTTGAAAATGCCTGGGCGATGATCCTGTGCGCCACCTGCATAACGTTGCGGTAGGCATCCGTCTGCTCGGGCAACTTGTACTCGAGCCACCCAATGGAGAGCATCTCGGCCGACACCAGGCGCGAGGCGTACTCCGGCCCGAGGGACTCGACCAAGTTGTCCTTCTCGTTGGCCGTCAGCCCGTCGGCATGGTTCCAGCGTTCTGAGGTGTTGATGCCGATGACCTGCGGATCGCGTTCCTTCACCACCTCGAGAAGGCCCTCGAATTGCCTCTCGTTGTGGGTCCTGTGCACCTCGAACAAACCGTTGTAGTTGAAGCGGCCGATCGACAGTCGTTCAACGCCTTCTTCCGGACCGCGATCGGAAAAGACCAGAATGGTGCGCCGGCGCGAGGAGTAGGTAGTCAGCGGGGCCATGGAGCGGAACACCGGGTCGTCGTTGTATTCGCGGCTGATGATGATCCACATATCGATGCCGGCCCGGCGCATGAGCTCCGGCAGAACGGTATCGAAGCGCTTAACGATCCAGGAGTCGACGATCGGCGCCTGCTCCCGATGACTCAGAATCGGCAACCCGAAGTCCTTGACCGTGGACGAAGAAGCCTGTGGTAGTGAGGCAACCAGCGGGCCCGCCGCAACTGACGAGGCAACACCATTCGCCGTCACGCCCGCCGACGACGGATTGGCTGCCACGGTCAGGGGGAGAGCTCCGAGTACTACGAGAAGGCAGAGGGTCCACGAGGTCTTTCGCATCGATGCGTGCTCCTTGTCGCTCTGCTGCTCTGTTGTATGACGCCCGCTACCCCGCGGGCCGGAGAGATACCCATTGTGTCCGCGTTGAGGAAGCCGTGCAAATGACCGTACCGGTAGCCAGGATGAAAAGGCGCGTAATATGGGGAGCCATGAGCATCAAACGTTTCGAGTCCATGCTCCTCGGCCTGCTCGGCGGCGGCACCGTCCCCGACCCCTCCGACCAAATCAAGCCGGGGTTCGGAAGCCGGGCCGACACAACCAGAGCTCTCAACGCGGCTTTCCTGATGACGCTCGCCGGCACCGGGCACCGGCTGTTCTGGGAAGCGGACGTGCTCTTCGAGAAGATCATCCGCACGGAGGAAGGATCTCGACTGGGTCGCTACTTCCAGAGGGGTCGGAGCGCAATCTGGAGGGAGATCGAGCCATTGGGGTCTGAGGAACCGAAGCTCGAGGAGATCCTCACGGCCCTGGCCTTCTCCCTGACGAGCGCGCCTGCGAAACATCCCGACCCGGTGCCTGTGCCCTCAGACCAACCCCCAAACCAGAAGGACACGCTCACGGCCCAGAAAAGTCCGCTCTCGGAGATCCCCGTGACCGTCGCCTATCTCCGCAGCGCCCTCGCTGCGGCTACCTTGTTCGCTGCAGGAAGGGACGAGGAGGCTGCCGAGCTGCTGGAGCGGTCCGCGGAACATGTGTGATGAGGCTTGCCGCGGACGAGGTCTGATGGGGCTGGCCGCGCCATCATCAAGGCCTGCTATGGGCCTCCACCTCTACTGATTCACCCTGAACCAATCCACCGTCACCCGAACAGCCTGAGGCAACGGGGTGGAGATATCACCGAAAGCGTTGGTGAACTTGCTGTCGTCCATGATGAAGGGCTCTTCGAACTCGTAGAGCATCTCGATAACCTCGCGCACCATCGGGTTGAAAACGCCCACGAAGCGCAACATCGGCTTGGGGGCGGCTCTCAACTTCGGCTTCTTGCCGACTTCCGCGAACATCATCGCCACGAGATCGCGAGTCGAGACGGCCTCCGCACTCGGAAGGTGCCACACCTCCCCGAGCGACTCCTCCCGCTGACCCAGGAGCACCAGCGCCCGGCCAATATCGGGCACGTAGCTGTAGGTGTGTAGCAGGTCGGGATTACCCAGCACCATGGCAGCTTTACCGCGCAGAACCGGCTTGAAGACTTGCGCACCCATCGCCGATACCAACACGCCCGGGCCAAAGAAATCGGAGGCCCTGCCTACCGCGACCCGCACCTTGCCCTTCGTGTGCGCTTTCATCAGATCTTCCGCCATCCGCGCGCGGGTCCGCCCCTTTCGGGTTGTCGCCAGGTAGGGCGTCTTCTCGGTGAGAGGCTTCCCACCGGTGGGGCCGTACATGTAGAGGTTGTCCATGACCACGAGCTTGGCCTCGGCGGCGGCGGCCGCATCGGTGACTGAAGCCTGCAACCGAGGGAACAGCTCGGGCCACTTGTTGTACGGAGGGTTCAGGCAGTCGTAGACGACCGTCGCACCTGCTGCCGCCTCACGAGCAAAGGCGCGGTCGGAGGCATCCCCCGCAACGAGCTCTATGCCTTCCGGCAGGCCCGCAGTGCCGCTGCGATTGACCATGCGCACCCGATTGCCCTTACCGTGCAGCTCGCGCATGACGGCCAACCCAACCGGCCCCGTACCGAAAACAACCTGTAGCTCCTCACTCACGGCGATCTCACTCATGACGGAGATACCCCCCAGCGCCTCAGGCTCCTACCCAACATACGAATCTCTTTTGGCCCCACTATCTTGGAGTTTGGACCTAGCCCCACTCAAGCACTACCTCTCCTTCGGGTTCTCAGCAGTGCTTCGTCTCACCCCAACCTCGCCGCCTCAAGATGTCCAGATCTAGTGCACCAGAGCCCGGCATTTCAGGTCAGAGCGTAGCGAGGGGGCCGAGGCGCTGGCAGCTGCAAGGCGCGCGCCGTGAGGACGACGCGGGCGTACCGTTAGGTACGTCGAGGAGGCCGAGCAAGCGCAACGCAGCAGATGCCTGCGAATCGGCCACCGCAGCAGCTCTGACCTGAAATGCCCGGGCGACTAGAAGTCAAAGGAGTAGGTGACCTTGGCCAGGAGCTGGCGGTCGGTCAGCCCGTCGTAGTCCCCGAGATAGTGCGCCGACTGCTTGTACACGAGGAAGACGTTGTCGAAGCCGCCGCGCAGCACGTACTGCAGGCGCGCGAAGATCGACATCCGGCCCGACACGCTGTTGTACTGAACCAGGGCGTTGGTGAGCCACTGGTCGTTGAAGTTGTACACAGTGCGTAGCGTCACCGTGTGCGTGTCGAAGGCGCCGGTCGGAAGATCGACGGTGTTGTAGCTGTAGCCCGGCGAGAGGGTGAAGTTTTCGTTGAAGCGGATGGTGATACCCGGGTTCGCGGAGAGACGTGTGCCGCTGTAGTAGCCACCCCCGCTTACCCAGAAGCGGCCGCTCACCTTGCGCGCGGAATAGGTGCGCCCGAAGACGTGCCACTCGTCCCACTCGTACTCGCCAATCGGAATCGTCACTCCCTCACTGGGCTCGAACTCGTCGTCGAGACGATCAAATACACGACCGTAACTGAAGTTGATGCTGTCACCCGACTCGAGGCTGAAGTCGACGCTGGCGAACGTATCGCTGCTCAGCTTCTCTCCCGACATGTCGGTAAGGTAGCTCATGCTGCTGCTGAAGCGAATCTGCCGCATCGCCTCCCAGCGCTCCGGACGCGGCTTCCAGCTCGCTCGATAGTTCTGGCTCTTGATGCCGGTCTGGCGCACGTAGCCGAGCCTGCTTTCGAAATCGTCATCGATGACCTGGTAGCCCCCCGACAGCTCCCAGAGGTCGCTGTTCCATCCCGCACTGAAGGCGCCGACGTAGGGGTTGCCCTCGATTCTGGAGTCATCGGAGCCGGCGTAGTAGCCGGCGATGCTGAGGTAATCGAAGAAGCGAAACGTGCCGTCGACACCCATGACCCGGTTGTGGTCACCGCCCCCCTGTACGTTGGTCACGAGAACGCCGACACTCGATCGCTCGAAGATGTCTTGCCGTACGCGGATGGCGGTGTAGTTCTCCGACGGCGCGAACTCGGAGTCGTTCGTTTGCACGTTCATCAAACCGAGGTTCGTGCTGCCGATCTTGCCGGTCATCTTGGCGCCGTAGATGATCGGCACCGACTCGCCCTCGACCAGGCCGATGCGGCGCGAGTGCATCAGGCTCAAGGAAGGGCCCTCGTGACGGCGACCGCTAGGCCCGAAGGCGAAGTTGTTGGCCGACTCGAGAAAGAAGTCGCGCTTCTCCGGGTAAAACAGCGAGAAACGACTCAGGTTGACGCGCTCGGTGTCGTCTTCGACCTGGGCGAAGTCGGTGTTAGCGGTGAAATCAGCCGTTAGGTTGGGGGTGATCTGGACCTTGAAGTCCTCGATGCCAATGCCGCCTGTGGCATCGCTATAGGGCTCCTCTGAAGCGTTGACGCGGGAACCACCACCCGACGCGTAGGGCTGGAAACGGAACCGTTGGGTGAGCCTCAGATCCTCGAGGCCGATCAAGCTGCCGCCCTGGGAGATCTGCGTGAAGCGGAAGCCGCGATGATAGTTGCTCCAGGCCATCTCCTCGTTGCGGCGTCGCAGCTCGCGCCTGAAGTCGATACCCCAGGTATGCGAGCCGGTCTGGTAGCGCAGCGCCTTCCAGGGAATCGCGATTTCCACCTGCCAGCCTTCGTCCGTAATCTGCGCCGCCGCCTCCCACTTCTCGTCCCAGTCGGAGTTGACCTGTGACTCGTTGCGCAACAGGGCGTCGTACTTCGTACCGAGTGGATTGACCTGAAAGATGAAGCCGTTACGATGATCGTCGAAAGTATCGAGGATCACCGCGATGCTGTCGTCGGTCTCCATGCGACTGTCACGTCGCAGGTCCCTGGCCGTGATGCGATCGGGCTGGCTGTCGTACATCACGAAGGACAAGTAGATGTTGTCCTCGTCGAACAGCACCCGTGCCACCGTGCGCTCGGAGCCGGGCTGCCCGTTGTCCGGATCGCGCTGCATGAAATCGGTAACCGTCTCCGCCTGGGCCCACTCGGGATCATTGACGAACCCGTCGATCACCGGCGGGCGCGGGGTCCGTGTGGCTGACATGCGCTTGCGCCCCGCGAATTGTGCTGCAGCCTCTCCCTCGGCGGCGGCCGCACTGTCGCCCAGCTGGCCGGCGCTCTCGCCCTGTTGGCCTTCGGCGACTTTGCCGCCTGATTGCTGCCCTTCAGCCTGATGGTTCCCCGCCTGCTGGGCCACTACCTGCTGAGCTGACTGTTCCTGCTGCGCGACCTCAGAAGACTGCTGGGAAGAAGACTGCTGAGCAGCCGCCCACGCAGGGGCGGCAGCGAAGAACGCGATGATCAGACCTGTCAGCAGCAGGATGGAGATGTTTCTTGAAAGGAACTTACTCATGGCGCAGCGCCTCGATGGGATCCAGTCGGGACGCGCGTACCGCTGGGTAGAAGCCGAAAATGATTCCGATGATGGCGGCGAAGCCGAACGAGAGAGCCACCGCGTCGGGAGGCACCACCATAGTCCAGCCGAATCGCTCGCCGAGAATGTCAGAAGACAACATCGCCAGGCCGATGCCCAGGGCACCGCCCAGGCAGGACAAGACCACCGCCTCGATCAGAAACTGTAGCTGCACACTGCCCCGCGTCGCCCCGATCGCCTTGCGGATACCGATCTCCCGTGTCCTCTCGGTCACGGAGACCAGCATGATATTCATGATGCCGATGCCACCGACCAGCAGGCTCACCGCGGCGATGCCGGCGAGAAGGAGCGTGAAGGTCTGCTGGCTTTCCTGCAGGATCTCGAGAAACTCGGTCTGGCTGCTGATGCGGAAGGTGTTCTCTTGCCCGGGCCGCAGCCGGTGGCGACGCCTCATGATCGACTCGATCTCCGCCATCGCCATCGTCATGAGGTTCTCTTCCGCCACCTGCAGGGCGACGCTGGAGATGCGATTGGAGCCGAAAACTCGCCATTGGGCAGTCGACAAGGGGATGACGGCGCGCTCGTCTTGGCCATAACCCATCATTCCGCCGCCGCCTTTTGCTTTCAGAACTCCAATGACCTCGAACCGAATGCCGCGGATGCGGATGGTCGCACCCACGGGGTCGACGCTCTGGGGAATGAGCTCGGCGGCGAGATCCGCCCCGATCACCGCCACGCGTCGCCGGCCCTCGGCCTCGGACTGGGTAAAGAAGCGACCTTGCTCGATCTCCCAGTTGTTGACCTCCGGCCAGCTCGCCCAGGTGCCGATGATGCTGACGTTCATGTTGGCGTTCTCGTACTCGACCTGGGCGTTGTTCGAGGTCTCAGGCACTACCTGGGTGACGCTCCTGACGCCCTCCTGCAGGGCGCGGGCGTCCTCGATGTTCAGCCTCTCGGAGCGCATGCGGGCGCCGCTACTGCCGCGGCCCCAACCCTGGCGCACAGTCAGCACGTTGGTGCCGAGGGAGGCAATCCGCGATTGCACGGCAGCCTGCGCACCAGTTCCCAGCGCAACCATGACGATCACCGCGGCCACGCCGATGATGATGCCGAGCATCGTCAGGATCGAGCGCATCGGGTTGGCGCGCAACGATCCCAGGGCCACCCTCAATATTTCGAAGTAGAGCATTGCCCTGATCGCCTAGTGGGGCGGGCCGCCGCCGCGCCTGCCGCCACCCCCCATGCCGGGGATCATGGAACGGCCGGCGAAACGGGCCCGCAGATCGTCCTGGGAACGGAGCAAGGAGGTGCTCGGCAGCATCACCACCTCATCACCCGCCACGAGCCCCTCGAGAACCTCGGTGAACTCCCAGTCACGGACGCCGGTCACAATGCTTCGCTGAGTCAAGACGCCGTCCGCACTCATGACAAAAACCACGGCCGGCTCGCGCCGCCCTCCCGCGGTACCCCAGGGATCGCGCGCGGCGGCCTCTTGCTCCTCACGGCGCCGCTGCATCATTTCCATCATGCGCTGCCTCGCCGCCGGATCGGACATGTCCATGCCACGACCGCCACCCGGGCCGCCACCCTGACCTCTCATGCCGGAGGATCCTTGCCCTCCCCCACCGCTCCCGTGCGAGGAAGACTGCCCGCCGTCCGCAGATGGACGATCAGCGGATTGCCCGGGCGCACCACGCTCTCCGCCGTTGTGCCCTCCATTGTCGGAGCCAGACGCAGTGTTACTGGAGGAGCTCGACGGGCCATTCGAAGATCCCGGGGCACCTGCACGATCGCCACTTTGATCGGAACCTTCCCGCACCTCGGCGTGATCGCTACCAGCATCAGCCGCCAGCATCTGGCTAGCCTCTTCGTCCACAACCCCGATGCCGAGAATGTCTGCCACCAGGCGAGCATCATCGGGCGTGCGCACGGCCTCGTTGCGGATGGCCAGCACGCCGGGACGCCGGTACACGATGATGTTGACGTCGGCGTTCATTCCCGGCAGCAGCAACCCCCGGCTGTTGTCAATTCGTGACAGAACCGGAAACGTGGTGACGGACTGCTGCACCACCGCCTGCGGCTCGATCTTCATGACCTCGCCGAGAAACTCCTGATCGGGATATGCCTCGACCTTGCTCTCCACCTCGAGTAAGGGTCGAACCGTCCCGATATCGACCTCGTCGACGAGCGTGCGGATCTCGAGCTCCGACAGGTCGGCCATCTGCACCAACGTCGTGCCACCGGAGACGTTCGACATGCTGGAGGTGATGATCTGTCCCTCTTCGACCGTCTTGGCGATGATTCGCCCTGAGATCGGTGCCGTGACCGTGGCGTCTTCGAGACGCTCCATTGCCAGTTGCAGCGTCGCCTCGGCGCGCAGGAGCTGGGCCTCGGCATCGGTGAAGTTCTGCTCGCTGGCTTCGAGGTCGTTTTCCGAAATCAAGTCCTGCTTGTGAAGATCCTGCGCCCGCCCGTACTGCCTTCGCGCGATCTTCAGACGGGTGTCGGCGGACTGATGATCGGCCTCGGACTGCTTGAGCTCCTGCGTCAGAATGCGGGTGTCGACCTGGGCGATGAGCTGGCCACGCTCCACGAAATCGCCCATCTCCACCGGCATGTCGATGATCTCGCCGGAGGCCTTGGACTTGACCTCGATGATTCTGACCGGCTGCAGCACTCCGGTGGCCGACACTGATACGACGATGTCGCGCACCTCGGCGGTTGCGGTCGGCAGAGCCCCGAGAAGATCTTCTTCCTCCTCGGGAGCGTAGTAGGTCGTGTACACGAAGTAGCCGCCGTATACGAGGCCGACGAGGACGGCCAGCTTGACCGTCGTCTTGAGCAGTTTGACCAGACGCTTCCGCATGGGTCGATCACTTAAGGAAGGGGGAAGGCGCCAACGCGGGCTCGAAAAAACTGGCGCGCCGGCCGAATGTCCGTGCCGCTCCCCATTTAACGACGGGACACGGCCGGCGCGCCTTCATGAATTTAAAAACTCGGTCATCTGCTGGTGTGCGCCCGGGCAGATCCAGCATCAGGGGCTTCCGGAGAAGTCCTCCCGCTCTTCTTACCACGTCATTGTCACTTGCGACGAACATTCCATGGTTAACAAAATGCAAAATCATTGTTAAATATGTAAAAGCTCTTATTGGCGCGGGTTTGCGCCCGATGACCGATGCTAGAATTGCGCATATGAGCTACTCGAGACTTGCACGACCGGCGAGCCTTCTGGTCGTCGGTCTGCTGGCCGCACTGCTGGTCCTGGTGGCTGTCTATCAGTACAACCTCCTAGGCGAGCTCAGCGACGCCGTGCGCGAACGCATGCAGGCTAATCTGCGCAGCGCGACGTTTCGCTTCGCGCAGGAATTCGACGGTGAGCTAGCTCACATTTACCGAACGTTTCAGGTCGAATCCGGCGAGGAAGGAACGCCAGCCGGGCAGATCGCTCTGCAATACGCATCGTGGGCGAACGAGACCCAGCTCCCCGAGCTGATCTCCAACATCTACTGGGTAACTCACGATGAGCGCGAAGGGCTCGAACTGAGCAAGCTCAATACCTCCGGAGAGCTCGTCGGACTGGACGAATGGCCCGGGAAACTCGAGTATCTCCGGCGCGATTTTAACCACTCGCTGCGGCGATCACCCGCGCAGCACGAAACAACCGTCGGACCCTCAGCCCTGCAACCGGACGTTCCGGCTGTGATCGTCCAGCAGTCACTCCTGCGACAGTCGTCGAGCCTCGATCGCTATCGCGCCATCAGCTGGATCGTCGTGGTCTTGAACCGGGAGATGTTGCTGCAAGAGATCTTCCCCGCTCTATCGAACGAGTATTTCTCTGGCGATGGCGGGCTCGAATTCAACGTCGCCATCGTCGACGCGGAGCACCGCGATGACCTCATCTACAGGTCGAGCCCGAACCTGAGCGTAGGGGACTTCGAGAATCACGACGCCGAGAATGGAACGTTCCGCTTTCGATACTGGGACTTCCCCTCACGGACATGGAGAAACCGGGTCATCTGGGACGTTCTCGAGGAGGAGGTTGAGCCCCGTTGGATGGTGCTGGTAAAGCACCGTTCCGGGTCGCTCGAGGCCGCGGTGGCCAGGGTCCGCAATCGCAATCTGGTGATCAGCTTCGGAGCCTTGCTGTTGCTCGCGGGCAGCGTACTGATGATCATCGTCTCGACACGGCGCGCGCAGCGATTGGCAAACCAGCAGATGGAATTCGTCGCCGGAGTGTCGCACGAGTTGCGAACGCCGCTGGCGGTGATCCGCTCGGCAGGAGAGAACCTGGCTGACGCCGTGATCGAGGATCCAGGTCGCACGAGGACTTATGGAGAGGTCATCAGCGAGGAAGGTCGCAGACTCTCCGACATGGTCGAGCGCATCCTGCTGTTCTCTCGCATTCAGTCGGGCCACCAGAGCTACAAGCTCGAGCCGGTGCGGATCGCAGAGCTGGTGGACGAAGCTCTGGATGCGAGTAGGTCGCTGATCCAGCAGAACGATGTCGAGATCCGGCTACAGGTGTCGGAGGACCTGCCGCTGACGATGGTCGATGCGGGAGCCGTCAGGTCCGCCATCCAGAATCTGATCTCAAACGCCATTAAGTACAGCACTGCGGGGAGCTCGGTGGAAATCGAGGCACGCGAGGCACCCGGCAAGGCCGGAACGGAAATCCAGGTCGCCGTTCGCGACGAAGGCGAGGGAATACTCGCCGCCGACCTGCGCCACATCTTCGATCCTTTCTATCGCGGCAGGGGAGTACGGGATGCACAGGTGCAGGGCAGCGGCCTGGGGTTGAGCCTGGTCAGGCAGGTCATCGAGGCCCATGGTGGTAGGGTCTCTGTTGACAGCTCGCCGGGAAAGGGCAGCACGTTCATTCTCCACCTTCCCGTCACGCCGCCAGCCGCGGAGAATGCAGACTAAGGCCATCGGCCCCGTCGCCACCGATGGCCGCCTTGACCTTCCTAACTCATGAAGAAGCGAATTCTCCTCGTAGAAGATGAACCCGGGCTCGTGCTGACTCTCACCGACCGGCTGCACAGCGAGGGGTACGAGGTGGAGAGCGCCGGGGAGGGCGGCGTCGCACTCGAGCTCGCCACGACAGAGCCGTTCGACCTCATCATCCTCGACCTCATGTTGCCCGATATGAACGGCTTCGATGTTTGCCGGGATCTGCGCCAGCAGAAGATCCAGACACCGATTCTGATGTTGACGGCTCGTGCTCAGGTCGAAGACAAGGTCGTCGGCTTGAAGCTCGGCGCGGATGACTATCTGACCAAACCGTTCGAGACCATTGAGCTGATGGCCCGCATCGAGGCCCTGCTGCGGCGCTCGGCCGCGGCGCCTGTCACCAGCGCCACCGGGGCGTACGAGTTCGGCGAGGTGAGAGTCGATTTCCCGAGCGCCGAGGTGACGCGTGATGGAGAGCCCGTGGAGCTGTCAGCACGCGAGTTCCAGCTACTGAGCTATCTCATCGAACACCGTGGGGTCGTGCTCTCCCGCGACGAGCTACTGAACAATGTCTGGGGCTATGACGCCATGCCATCGACGCGCACGGTCGACGTGCATGTTTCCTGGCTACGACAAAAGGTCGAGGCGAACCCCCGGCATCCTCAGTTCATCCTCACGGTGCACGGGCTAGGCTACAAGTTCGTCGGCTGACCGGAAGCGTGATGAGCCATGCGGGCTAGAGATCCGCTATGTCGAAGTCGAAGATCACGGCCCCTTGACCCCGCTCGAGGATCAGCGACGCGATTCGATCAACGAGCTTCGCACGCCGTTCGAGCAGGTCCTCGATTTCGGCAGGGCTGAGGTAGTCGGCAACCGCGGCGCGAATCTCGTCATCGCTCACTTCCTGAAGCCTCCGCCACAATTGACGTTCGCAGTGGGTTACCTGTTCGGGATCCCGGAGCCGCGAGTCGCGCTGGAAGGCACGCGTATGATCGACCATCCAGACATCCCAGTCGGAGTCGATCAGGATGTTTCCCGGGTTGCGGTCGTCGTTGAAGATGAGCTGATCCCAGACCGACATCACCCTCGTGTTCAGGAACCAGTTCTGTGGGTCGGGCGGCTGTAGTCCCTGCTGGCGCCGATCGTTGCCGGTCATGGTCCCCTCGACCCAAATCTGCAGGCTGCCCCGACGACCGTTGATGCTGCGGGGCACCGCGGGGGGGACGTTCTCCAGCCCGAAGAGCCGGGCGAGCGAATAGGCCGCACACTCGAAGATGGCATTGTCGCGGAAGAACATGTGGAACCGGCCGCCGATGCGAACGCGCTCACGCGAGACGTCGACGGTACGGAAGATGGCGTTCATGCGAACGCCGTCCTTTTCGAGCAACACCTTATGTGGTCGGGTCTTGCTCCAGGTGAGCTCTTTCATCGCCGTGATCTCTGCCGTGCGCATGAACGCAATCACTTCCTCGTCGTTGCGGAACGGCAGGGGAGCTCCATCCGGATCGAGCCAGATCCGAGCGGGCGCCGGTAGTGGATCGAGAGGCTCGCCCTGAGGTGACGTAGGCATGGAAAGTGGGGGCACAGGCCCGGTCGCCATGGACGGGGCCGGGCCAGCGAGCAAAAGGGCAAGGACGAGAGTTGCGATGGTGCCTAGGACTCTCATTCGATAGACGGGGGGATACAGGGTTCTGGTAGAGCTCCACATCACGTACTTCGCTCCGGCGGGGATCGGGCTACTGGAGAGCCCTGAACCCGAGCTTCGCAATGGATCCTGAAGCGAGCAGGCGCAATCGCTCGGGCTCAACAGCTTGAATCGTGCCTACCTATTCGACGCAGAAGGGAGGCAAAAGGTTTCCTCCCCCGTCGGAAGTGCGGGCTAGCCCCCCGCCGCTAGACGCATGAGCTGGCCACAGACCCAGGCGCCGTAGGTCCCCAGAGCATACCCGAAAACCGCCAGTAGAACGCCTACCGGAGCCAAGGCCGGAGAGAAGGCTGACGCGACGATGGGCGCCGACGCGGCGCCGCCAACGTTGGCCTGACTGCCGACGGCGAGAAAGAAGACCGGAGCCCTGATCAGCAGTCCAACGCCAATCAGCAGGAACGCGTGGATGCCCATCCAGATCAATCCGACAAGAAACAGCTCCGGATCGTCGAAGACCGCCATGATGTTCATCTGCATCCCGACCGACGCGACCAGGACGTAAAGCAAGGCGGAGCCGACTCTAGAAGCCCCGACACCTTCGAGCTCGCGAGCGCGAGTGTAGGAGAGGATCAGTCCCACCGTCGTAGCGATCACAACGATCCAGAAAAAGGTGCTGTCGAGGTTGAAGTCCTCGAGCACCGGTAGGTTCTCCCCGATCCAGGGGGCGATGATATCGGCCAGGAAGTGCGCCAACCCAGTGACGCCGAACCCCGCAGCGAGCACCACCATGGTATCTCTCAAACTGGGAATCCGAGAGACCCGGGCTCGGTACTCCTCGACACTGCGGCGGACATCTTCGATGGCGGATACGTCCGCACCGATCTTGGCATCGATAGCCGGAGCGCGGCCCGCAGCGAACAGCAGCACCGCCATCCAGATATTGGCAACGATCACGTCCACGGCAATCATGGTCGAGAACAGATTGTCGCCAACCTCGAAGACTTCCTTCATGGCGGTCTGGTTGGCGCTGCCGCCGATCCAACTCCCAGCCACTGTGGTCATCCCGCGCCATACCGCATCCGGCCCGACGCCGCCGACAACGTCGGGGTTAATCGCCGACATGGCCAAAATCGCCAGCGGTCCGCCGATGATGATGCCCACTGTGCCCGTGAGAAACATGATCACGGCCTTGGGCCCGAGTCGCATGATTCCAGGCAGGTCGATGCTCAGGGTGAGCAGAACGAGGCTAGCGGGCAGAAGAAAACGGGAGGAGACGTAGTAGAGGTTCGATACCTCGGGGTCGAAGACACCGAAGGTCGTAAACAGGGAGGGAATGAAATAGCAGAGGAGGAGGGATGGCACATAGGTGTAGAACTTCTTCCAGCCCGCCTTCTTGCTATGGGAGGTGACAAAGACGAAGGCCAGGATCGTCATCAGGATTCCGAGCACGACGGCATCGTTGGTGATCAGCGCGTGACTTTCGTTCATCCTTCTCCAGCCTCCATTCGCAGGGTATGGCGCGAAAGTACGTGACGGCCCACGGGCGCGAAGACAAATGCCCTAGCAGGCCAAGGCAGAAGTGTGATGGGTCTGATTACGCCGCCACGGGCGCAAATGCAAGGCACCGCGCGCGCGGCGAGCCATCTGATCAGCACTTCCGCTGGTCAGTGCTGCGTCAACTCCACCACGATCTCACGGTAGGGAACACTACCGATGTTGGTCACCTTGTGACGCGGAGAGGGCCCACCGAGCAGGACTTCGCCCGGGCAAACAGTCATCTCGTGGCTTTCGCCGCCGGGCGCCTCGACACGAATCAAGTCGCCGAGCATCACGATCACTACGTAGCCGACCTTGTGGGTCTGACCCGAGAACGACTCACCGGGCTGGATAACCACTTCCCAGACCTGCAGCGTCTCGGTCTCGCGCATCAAGTCAGGCTTGATGCTTTCAGCCATCAGTACACTTCCTCTGTCGAGAAGAACAGCCGTCCGGCTACCGCTCGCTCATTGGCACGAAATCGCGCAGGTCGTTACCGATGTAGGCCTGTCGCGGTCGCACGATCTTGAGGTCGGGATCTTGCAGCATCTCCTGCCATTGCGACAACCATCCCGAGGCACGCCCGATCGCGAACAGCACCGGGAACATGTCGGTCGGAAAGCCGATCGACTGGTAGATGATGCCGGAGTAGAAATCGACGTTGGGATAGAGGCTGCGGGAGATGAAGTACTCGTCCTCGAGGGCGATGCGCTCCAACTCCAGGGCGATGTCCAGGAGCGGGTTCGCCCCCGTGACGCTGAACACCTCGTGCGCCATCTCCTTGATGATCGTGGCCCGCGGATCGAAGTTCTTGTAGACGCGGTGGCCGAAGCCCATGAGCCGGCCCTTCTCGCCCGACTTGACCCCCTCGATGAACTCGGGGACCCGGTCCCTGCTGCCGATCTCGCTGAGCATACGGAGGACCGCTTCGTTGGCGCCACCGTGACGTACGCCGTAAAGAGCGGTCGCCGCACCAGCAACGCTGGAGTACGGATCGGACAGTGAGCTACCGACGCTGCGCATGACGCTGGTGCTGCAGTTCTGCTCGTGGTCGGCGTGCAGGATGAACAGCACCATGAGAGTACGCACGATGATCGGGTCGATCTGGTACTCGACTCCCGGATGCTTGAACATCATGCGCAGGAAGTTGTGTGAATACGTGAGGCTGTTGTCCGGATCGACGTACGGCAGGCCACGGCTGTGCCGGTAGGAGTAGGCGGCGATCGTCGGAATCTTGGCGATGATCCGCATGATGTGGCGACGGCGGACCTGATCATCGAAACAGTCTTTCGAGTCGGGGTAGAAGGTGCCGAGAGCACCGATGATTCCCACCAACATGCCCATGGGATGGGCGTTGTAGCGAAATCCCTTGAGCATGTCCTTGAAGTTCTCATGCAGCAGCGTGTGCATGCGGACAGTCTCGCGCCACTCGTTCATCTCTGACTCGGACGGCAGCTCGCCGTTCAGCAACAAGTAGGCGACCTCGAGATACGTACAGTTGGTGGCCAGGTCGGCAATGTCGTAGCCCCGATAGCGGAGGATCCCTTTGTCGCCATCGATGAAGGTGACCTTGCTCTTGCAGGATGCCGTGTTGCCGAAGCCCGGGTCGTAGGTAAGGAGGCCGAAGTCGTCGTCCGAGACCTTGATCTGACGAATCGCCCCGGCGTCGATATAGGCAGCGTACTTCGGGTAGGTCGGATAGTGGATCGGGACCTCGTAGATCTCGCCCGTGCGATTGTCGGTGATCGTCAGACTGTCGTTGCTCATCTAGACCTCCCCTGTCGTCTTCGGTTTCTAATCCCACCCGTCTATCGGACTTTACTAGCGCCACGCGCCCTGTTCAAACTGGAGTGGCCCGCAACGGAGTCAAGTTGTCCACTACTGGGCGAGGATGACTCTCCCGACAGTCCTCCCTGGCGGTTCGCCAAGCCCCCGTATTGCGGATACAATTGTCTTGATTCATCGCCTGGAAAGTCAGGCGACCCGCCAAGCAGAGACTCCAAGACCCCCAGCGAGGAGCCCCCTCGCCCAGCAGGGTACTCCATCCCGCACAAGAGGTTCGAAGAATGCCCAGGAAAGGGACCATCGCCGCCATACTCTGTCTTTCGGTTCTCGCCGCGACAGCAAGCTTCGCCGACGATCCCCAGCAACAGGTGAACGGCCTGGCGGCGCCCGCAGAAGATCCTCTACCAGCCGCGCCCGCGGATGACCCCCTGCCGATCGCGACGGACGAGCCGGCGCAGGACGAGGAAGAGCCCAAGATCAAATTCTCGCCCTACGGCTACATCAAGGTCGACGCAGCCTGGGACAGTTCTCTCATCGACACCGGCGATTTCGCTCGCTGGGTCCTTTCGCCCGATTCCTTCGAGGAGCATGACCACTTCAACCTTACGGCCCGGCAGACACGTCTGGGATTGCGGATATCGGGCGGCGGCAAGGACGACCTCGTCGTCAGCGGTCGAGTGGAGATCGACTTCTACGGAGGGGGCGCCGAGAACAAGAACCTGCCGATGCTGCGGCACGCTTATGCCGAATTGAGCTGGCAGAACCGCGACCTGGTTCTGCTCGGCGGGCAGACCTTCGATGTCATCTCCCCCCTCGTACCGACGACCCTCAACTACACCGTGGCCTGGTGGGTGGGGAACATCGGCTACCGCCATCCGCAGATTCGAGTGACCAAGGGCTTCGACGTGGGACTGGATTCAAGGCTGACACTGGCGGCTGCCGCCGTGCGCACGATCGCCGACGACTTCAGGCCTACGGAGCCGGGAGATGCCGGTGCGGACTCCGGGCTGCCCTCGATCCAAGGGAGGATCGGCTACGCCTGGACTATGGCAGGCAATCAGGCCGCCGTCGGCTTTTCCGGCCACTGGGGCCGAGAGAACCCCCATCTCGCCGGGGAGACCGAGCACGATCAGTTGGAGTTCGATTCCTGGTCGGCCAACGTCGATTTCAACTTCCCGCTCACCGACCGGGTGATCCTGAAGGGGGAGCTATTCACGGGCTCGAACCTCGATGATTTCTTCGGCGGAATTGGCCAGGGCATCAACTTCAACAAGGAGATCGCAATCGACTCCAGTGGCGGCTGGGCATCGGTGGAGTTCCGCCCCAACAGCCAGGTTCTCACCTCCTTCGGCTATGGATTGGAGGACCCGGCTGATGAGACGGTCCGAGACCTTGGCCGCACGAAGAACTCCTCTGTGTGGACGAACTTCATCTACGACATAACCTCGCACGTGCGCACGGGCGTAGAGCTCTCATACTGGCGTACTCACTACAAGACCCTGGAGATGGGCAAGAGCTTCCGCATCCAGTACTCGCTCATCTACTCCTTCTAG
>SDBT01002670.1_pt1 | contig 31325 bp, 69 predicted proteins | sample 2277101 | NCBI WGS metagenome assembly SDBT01 (sample SAMN10404973, study PRJNA504765) | marine sediment metagenome | isolation source: marine sediment core GS10_PC15, 103 cmbsf | place: Arctic Ocean: Southern Knipovich Ridge | collected 2010 | reverse complement strand
TTAGGTTCTTTTGGTTTTGGTAATCCTACTAGGAGATGGAAGAGTCTTTTTTTGAAGGGTAATGCAACCATTGGTGAGAATTTACTTTTGGGTGGAAATGCAAATATTAGTGGAAATGTAACATCTAATTGGGGTAATTTTGATTTCTTAAATGTAACTGGAACTTCTTATCTTGGAAATTTAATTTTAGAAGCAGAAAATGTAACTTTAGATAATATAAATTCTTTAAGTGGTAATGGAATATTAGTTAATGATAATTTAAATTTAACAAGTGGAAAAAACTTTACAGGAGATAACATTTTCGCCCATGTTCGAGATTCTTCATTTGGAACTGCTGCAATTACTGGAACAACATTTGTAAGAATAGCTGCTGGAGGAACAGTATTAGTTATGAATAGTAATGATATTCATCCATCAGTTGATAGCTCTATGGATTTAGGAATGAGTGGAGCTAAATTTAACAATTTTCTTGCAAATAATTCAATTCAAATTGGAGAAGATACTGATGCTAGAATAACTATAAAAGAAGATTCAATAAACCAAGGAGGTTTAATGACTAGTATTATAAACATTGGTCCAAACATTGTTGTATCTAATGATATAACTTCCACTAGTGGATTTTTTATTGGTGATGGAAGTTTATTGACAGGGATTCCAAACGAAAACCCTTTTAACCAAGTTCTTAATACTACAAGTGTTGTTAATTTTACTAGTGTATCATTAAGTAATTCTTTACAAATAACAGGTAGTACATTTTCTGTTGGAGATAGTCAAGATATGTTTTGGAAACATGGATCTACAACTATCATGCATTTAGTTGGTAGTGGTGACCTTATGGATTTTCCAAGAGGTTTAACTGTTGGTGAACTATCAGTTACTGACTTGTTTGTTGACACGATAGCAAGTAGAACAACAGGGCGAATCGAAATCGAGAATGATATGAGATTTGATGGTGGAACATTATTTTGGAGAGATAATGCTTTTAGTATAGATGGAACTGGGGAAAGTTCAACAACAATAGATAGTGGGGATTTTGATGTTAATGTTTTAGGTTCTACTGGAGAAAAATGGACCTTTAATTCTAATGGTGTAGATTTTGATTTTAGAATTGAAGGATTAAATAAACCTCTTTTATTCGTTGTTGATGGAGGTTTAGACCAAGTTAGTATTGGTGGTAATTTTACTGCAATTAAAATTGCTACTGGAAATAATAGTTTAGAAGGATTACTTACTGGAGATATAAATGTATCAACAGTTTATTATGATGCTCTGACTGCAAAATCTCCAGTTACATTATGTTCAGAAGATTGGTGTTCAATTAGTTTTCCAAAGTATCAGGAAACATTATGGATACAGAAAGATAACAACTGGAATATTTTAGATATAATGTATGAAGGTGTTTCGTATACAAAAGAAACATTTAATTCACAAATTTGTTCACAGAATCAAAAGACACAGGATATTTGTAATAAATTAAATGATAAGGTTAATAAATTACAATCAAAATCAACCTGTGAAAATTCTGGTTATTCATGGGATGGAGAATGTTTTGAGATAGTTACAAATCCATCAAGTTATAATAATGCTGTGGGATTTATCCAAGTATTTAATACAACTATTATAGACAGCACTTGTATCAGATTAAATAGAAATCTAGAAGTTGAAACTTATGATTGTGAACAAAGAGTTGAAACAGAACAATTAATTAATAAATATCAATTTAATGATGGATGTTATTGGGATGATAACTATTATTGTATAGTTAGAGAATTAAGATAAAGATTTATAAATAAAATTATCTTAATAATTATGTGTGTTATTGGGAGGGTTACCTCTCAGGCACACACCTGATTCTTATATGAATTTTGTTTCATACAAGTATTTATAAAGAAAGGAGGTGTCTAATTGATACCATGAAACGAAACGAAATCATTTACGAAACTGCTAAGCATTACAAAGACAAACAAATTTCTGTTCATATTACATTAACAAGTGGTAGGTGGTTTAACGGAATTATTATTTCTGTCAATGAAGATTTTAAGGATAGGTTAGTTTTAGTTGAGGAAAGATTTGGTGAGATGTTAGTCTTCTTTGATAGGATTATTGATGATGGAATTGAACCAAGGGAGAAGAAGAAATGAATAATCCTTATTCAAAAGAAAAAGATTTCATGGATGAGTTAGAACTTTTCTTAATTGATATGGGTTTTAAAACATGGAGAGAAGTTAATCCAGATAAAAGTAGGTTCAGAATTGATTTAATATTTTGGAATGAAGAAGTGGGTTATATTGCTGTAGAAGGAAAAAATCTTAAGACATTAAGACAGGGTGGAAAAATTGCTAAGACAATAAACCAAGTGAATAAATATAGAAATTTAACTTTTTTTGAGGGTATTAAAATTAATAGATGGTGTATAACTACTCCAATAACTTTACCCCACTGCATAAGTGAGGATATAATAAAAATGATTAAATTAGAAATAACTATTTTTATTAGAACCTTTCTGAAAACAATGTATGATATTGAACTTTTAGAGTTTGAAAAATCTGAAAGTGGATTTAAATCTGTTAAGATAAATAATTTAGGAGATAATAGCATTCATATAAGTAAGTATGGAATAAATGGAGGTTTTAAAAAGAATGGTGATAGCATTTCAGAAATTTAAACAAATTCAAGAATTAAAAACAACTCAAGAGAAACAAAGAGCTTGGCTTAAAGATTATGAAGGATTACATTTCTCTATTGGTAAAGATAAGAAGGATTTAGTATTTTGGCAAAAAGATAAAACAAAATATGTTTATTCTGATTCTCTATGGAATGGTTGGTTCTGTAAAGATTTCAAAGATAATTATCTTTATGCTCACAATATAAATAAGATACAGAGACATCCACAAAAATTAGTCATAGAATTTGATGGAGACTTTGCTCCTGAATTTCTAGAACAAGTTGAGAGAAGATTAAAAGAAAATAAATGGGGATATATAAGAAGCACACATAAGGGAAAGTGTGAATATCTTTGGGTAGAATTTAATAGAAAATTAACTGAAAAAGAAGCTGAGAAATTCTTAATTAAAATGGCACCAGATGGTTCTGAAGTTGACCTTAATTTCAAATCAGATAGTAGGAGGTTTCCCATCTTATTTGCTGAACATTGGAAATATCCCAATCAATATGAAACTCCTTTAGAATATTTTGAAGGGGAACAAATAGATTATAATTCTTTAGAATTTCCTAAAACTAAAACTGTATTTAGAAAAAATGTTGGAGGATATAAAACTGGAAAAGTATTTTCTAGAAGGGGGCAGGCAGAAGTATTTTTAGAATCCAACCCATTATTTTATGATAAGAGTGGAATGTTTTGGAAGTGGAATTTTGAAACATATAGTTATGAACTAACTGATGAAACAGATGTATTAAATCAGATTGCAGAAGAATTAGAAGTTGATACAATTAATTCTAAATCAAGAACAGAAATATTAAATTCATTAAAACAAGAAGGAAGAAAAATGATTCCTAAAGAAATTAAACCAACTTGGATTCAATTCAAAAATAAAATTGTAGATATAATCTCTGGAGAACAATTTGAAGCAACCCCTGATTATTTTGTGGTTAATCCAATTCCCTGGGAATTAAATAAAGAAAAATTTGAATCAACACCAATAATGGATAGGATATTTGAAGAGTGGGTTGGTAAAAAATATGTTAAAACACTTTATCAAATCTTAGCTTATTCTTTAATTCCAGACTATCCAATACATAGATTATTTTGTTTTATTGGTGGAGGGTTAAATGGTAAATCAAAATTCTTAGAATTATTAAGAAAATTTATAGGACATAATAATTGTTGTTCAACAGAACTGGATACTTTATTGACATCAAGATTTGAGATTACTAGACTACATAAGAAACTAATTTGTCAGATGGGTGAAACAGATTTTGAAGAAATGAGTAAGACAAGTATTTTAAAGAAACTAACTGGAGGAGATTTAATTGGATTTGAATATAAAAATAAGAATCCTTTTGAAGAATGTAATTATTCTAAGATATTAATCTCAACAAATAATTTACCAACAACTAGTGATAAGACTGTTGGATTTTATAGGAGATGGCTTATTATTGACTTTCCTAATGAATTTTCTGAAAAAAAAGATATATTAGCAGAAATTCCTGATGGAGAATATGGATGTCTTGCACTTAAAAGTATAACTATATTAAAAGATTTATTGCATAAGAGGGAATTTCATAATGAAGGCTCAATTAAAGATCGGATGGAGAAATATGAAAATAAGAGTGATTTCTTACAAAAATTCTTGGAAGAATTTATTCAAGAAGAAACTAATGGTTTTATTACTACTGCTGATTTTAGAAAAAGGTTTGGAGAATGGTGTGATTCAAATAAACATAGAAAACTGGATGATGGAACTATAGGTAAAAAATTAAAAGAAAAGGGTATTGAGAAACAAAGAAAGTATTTTGGATGGTTAAACAATGGAAATGGAGGTCAATTATTTTGTTATTTAGCAATGAAATGGAAGGATTAGCATGGTTAGCATAGTTAGTAACTTAGTCTATACTCAGAAATAACATAGAGATTTGAGTGGGGTTGAGAAGAAAACTATGCTAAGGGTGCAAATTTAAACATAAAACAACAAAATCATTAGTCAAGCAAAACAATAAAATGAAAAATAAATCAAAAACAACGGCCTGGTATTGCAAATCTTGTGGCAAAACCCACACACTAACACCAGCAGAAGCAAAAGAAACAACAAAAATGTGGTGTCCTGCATGCCACCTAAGAATGTATAAAGTAAAAAATGGCTAAATTCCACTGTAGAAATTGTAAAGAAGAATATCCAGACATACTTGGAGCTATCTCTTGCTCTTGTATAAAGAAAGTTAAGTGGAATAATCCTACTGCTAGAGGTTCAGAAGAAAGGTTAATCCCACATAGATCTCTTATTGTTCCAGATAACTTATTACATTATGAAACTAAAAGACATAGAGAGGCCATTAGGAATCAACGATGAATCTTCAACCAATAAATAAAAGTAAAAGACTTAACCTCTTTTTTCATAAGGGGCAGTTAGGTAGTGCTTTTGTATCCTAACATTTCGCTCCTTTGGTTGAGATTCAAAGGTAGGTTTATTCACGTTCTCCTACCTTTGAATTAATAATGATAGAAACTTTCTATCATTGCTTAAAGGTTTTAAGAAAACAATAGAAAGAGTTATAAAGGATATAAAACTTATAAAAGATATAAAATGGAAGACAAAGAAACAATAACAATCGCAATATACAAATTAGATTGGGATTACTTAAATGAGAACATGAAAAGAGGAGAAACATTCAGAGATCAGATATATAAACTAATAAAGGAAAAACAAAATGAAAAAATACATTGATTTCACAAAACCACACAAAATAGTAAAACATGAATTTTACAAACCTAAATACAATTATGCAAAAGCATTAATTGGTGTGGGATTAATTGGTGTATGCATAATCACTCCATTTACTAATGGTTTTATTTTAGCGATAGTTCCTGCATGCATAACTCAAACTCCAATCAATTGGGATAAGTTAAGAGAGAATAAGTATGTAAATAAATTAGTTAGATTGAGGTTGAGATTAAAATGAGTAAAGAATTTAATCTAAGCGATAAAGTATTCCGGATTAATAAACTTATGAACCTATTTCCAGAAGGAGATATATGTTGGAATAGTGATGATGAATTAATACATAAAGATAATGTGAAAAGATTCGTTATGAGAATAAAAGCAACTATGTTGCTTACTCCAAGTCCAACAAAAAGAGGAGAATTTATTAAATGGTTAGCAAGAGAAATAGATAAATTAGCAGGAGATAAGTTTAAATGAAAGCATACATAATATCCACAATACTCACTCTAATTATCTCAACCTTGTTAGTTGTAGCAGGTTCACCAAACATTAATGAAAGCAATAACCAGGATTATGGTTACGGCTATGGATATGGATACGGCTACACACCAGAAGTTAAACCATTTGAACCTTACTGCCCTGAAGGATATGTAGATTCAGATGCAAACAGAGATGGAATCATTGACCAATTAGACTTAGACCATATCTGGGAAGGAGTTGGTAATACATGTTCACAAGCAAATAGCTGGTGTGATTGGAGAGATGTAGATAGAAGTGGAATGGTGCTAGCATTAGATATGGGTAAGGCCTGGAGTAATCGTGAATGTGAAGTTGATTGGGATGCACTTCAAGGTAAAGATAAGCCTTCGGGTGGTGGAGGATCTGGTGGCGGAAGTTATCATTATACTCCAAAGGTAACTCAAACCAACGAAACCAACCAAACTGATGTAACCACTACTCCTGAACCAGAAGCCCCTGTAAGTAACACAGAGCCACCACAAGAAGAAATTATTGATTCTTGGGGTTGGACTACTTGGCAGAAGGTTTTGCTAGTATTATTAGTTATAGGATTCATAAGCTTGATAGGATATTTTGTATATAAATTAACAAGAGAGGAAGCTCCAGATGGTTAATCTAAAAAATATGTGTGAGTTAATGGGGCAGCTTAATGATAAAGGTTATGATTGTTATTTTAAAGGAGAAAAAGGTAAGGTAGTTCCAAAGGTAGAATATATTCAATTAAATTATATTCCAAGAATAAACCAGGAGGTATAAAAAATGGAAACATCAGAACTTTTAGATAAGGCTATAGGAACTATCGAATCGAAATCTCTTGAAGCAAAACCAGTTGTGGTTGCAGGCTTCGTAAAAGATGATATTACAGGTAAGAAGGGAAGCAAGAATGAAGGGAATGTCGTTGGACAAAAACTAAGTATTCTATGCAAACACCCAGATCAAGAAGACCCCATAAAATTATCATCAGCAAAGTTTATTAAAGGAACATCAGTGAAAGTTGATTCTCTATGGATTAACTTAGACGAAGAAGAAAATCTGCAAAAGGGTTCAACAATATCGGAGTTACTTTCATATTATGAAGTAGCTACTATAAAGGAACTTGAAGGAAAAGAATTGAAAACAGATTACCAGAGTGAAACCAATAAGTATCTTTGCTTTAAGTGTTATTAATTAATTTACTGATTAATAATCAACTAAGTTTTTTACTTTTTTGATGGCTGGGTAAGGTTTTGACACCTCTTTACCTGCCCAGCTTTTATTTTAAAATGAAACAACCAACAGAACCAAAACCTCAAAGGAATTTCTCTAAAGAATTAATATTTATCTTAATATTTGTTGTAATACTTCTTGCAGGATATTTCCTTGATAAACAATTTGTAGAGCCTCATTTAGAAAGTAGGGATCAAAACTCTTTTGATGCCGGTTATGGAAATGCAACTAATAACTTGATTTATACAATCTGGAACCAAGAGTTAATTCCATATTACACCCAAAATGAAACAGGAGGTTTAGTTATGAAAGTAAGGACATTTGTTGAGGTTTGTGGTGTCTTAGATAACAAAGAGTAAAAATGGTAGAAAAAGAATTAAGATTAGTAAGAGGAAATAAGGGTTACATTAGTTTAGATGAGATTAAGAGATTGATTAATGAAGAGGTTAAGAAACTAGAATCTGAAATAAAAAGAATAGATAAACTAAAGAGTGATATGACTTATGAATGCTGGATAAACTCACAATTAAGAATTAATAGATTTAAATCAGAAGCAGAACTCAGAACATTAGAAGAGCTAAAAGCTAGGATTGAGGGTTAAAATGGAAAATGAATTTACACCAAAAATATATAAAGAAATTAGGGATAGAGGACACTTTACAATAATTGATGATGGGAGTGTTCAAGAAGAATTATCAAGGAAATTATTAAAACTTAAACTCTCTAAGGACAGGACAAAGAGTTTAAAGAAAATGGATAAAAGAATTAAAGAATTTACTATTGAAATAGGAACAATCTTAAAAGGATTAAAAAAAGAAGTTTACTTACTTAAAGAGGATGTTTTAGAGATCATTAATGAAGAATTAATAGAGGGAAAAAGCTGTGCAGAATGTAGGCATTCATTAAAAGAGATAAAAGCTAGGATTGAAGGAAAATGAAAGAAATTAAATGGTTTATTGCATGGGTAATCTGCCTACTAATGGGAATATCTGTATTTGTTCTTATCTTTTGGGCAATAATAAGATTAGTAATCCACTTCACTTAAAAAAACATGAAAACAATAAATGAATGGTTAGATATTTACAAAGAAATTTGGAACAAGTATAAATGCAATACTGTTAGACTTACACTTGGGCAACAAGAAGAAGATAGTCAATGGGGATATATAGAATTAATTGAATTTAATAATAGAAGTTTAAGCGACTTTGAGGAGTTAATTAGTTTCTGTAAGAAATTCAATTTAAGAATTTCATTACAAGATTACTCACAAGTTAGACTTTATGAAGATCATGAAGGGGAGAATAGATAATATGAAATCAGAAGTATTAAAAATAATTGAAGCAAGAATTGAAGGAGATAGAGCTAAACTAATCGCCTATGCTAATCTTTTAGTTGGGAAATCTAATGATGATCCAGTCTTTCAGAGTGCAATTATAGATAGAATAACTGGAGAATATAAAACTAAACCAACTTTACAAGCAAAGAAAAAACATGGAATTTAATTTATTGACCTGCGAGTTTGAAGGGGAAGGAATCAATATAGTTGCTACTATCAAAAGGATGGGAAAGCCAATTATAAGATTTAATTGTCAAACAAGACACATGGAAACTGCATTGAAAGGATTAGAAGAAGTTTTAGACAATATAAATTTAGAGGAAGCAATTAAATTGGCTGACCTTGAACCAGGGGAGATTAACTCTTTCAAAAAATAGATAAGATGGAAAAAGAAAAAATACTAAAAGAATTAATTCAAATCTATACAGATTACAGGGATCATTATGATGGAAAGAAATTTAAGATAGAAATGAATGAAGGTTTTTCTATGGATTATGGCTATGAAAATATGTGGTGGGTTAATCTTGAAATTGTAGATAATATGTGGAAAGATATTTTAAAGTTATTTAAAGATAAGGAAGTAGAAAAGGAATTTGATAAACTACGAAAAAGACTTCATAATGAATGGAAGGATAGACAAAATAAATTTGGAGATTGGAGAGATTTACCTGAAAAGAATGAAAAACAATGTGAATTTTGTGGAAAGTTCTTTTTAGATTTAGAAAAACATAAAAATAAAATGCATGGGGGAAAGGAGCAGGTTAAACTCTCTTAAAAAATAGAAACAATGGTAAGACACATAATTAAAACAGAAATAGAATCACTTAAACATAAGAATAAATATATTTGGGAAGTTGAGGAATCGTCAGATGATTTTATTCTAGTAAAATCTATTTTAGGGGGGCTTTTTTTCTACCCTCAATATTATATAGATTTATTTCAATTAATGAAAAATAGAGGATTTAAATTTATATATGAAATTGAAGATAGATTGTTATTTGAGGTAATTAACTACTAATAAAAAATAGAATAAAATGAATGAAAAAAAAGCAAGATAAATTCAGATTAAGATTATTAATATCTTATCAAAAGAAAAAGTTGAAAACTTAGAGGGATATTGTATATTGAAAGATTTAGTATATTCTTATGAAAAGTATCTAAAACAAGAAGAGGGATTGGATATTAAGAAATTAAAAAGAGAATATAAAGATATTGAATCTGGGAAGATTAAAACTAAGGGGTTAGATGAATTAAATTTTAACTCTTTCAAGAAAAAATGATAAAGAAATATTTTCAAGTTGTATGCGACCATTGTGGGAATAATATTAATGATTATCCTAGTAAAAGACCTACGAATCAGGAATTAAGAAAAGACAATATTGTTATTTATAATAGAAAACAATTTTGTAACTATGAATGTAAAAGATACTTTCAAACGGAGTTGAGGAAGATTTAATCTTTCAAGAAATAGATACAATGGCAAAGAATAAATTAACAAAGCAAGAAGAAATAGAAGTTGATAAATTAATTAGTTATTATGATTCTCTTAGTTTAGATGAAGAACCTAATGAAGATAATCCTCATAGTGAAAGAGATGTTTTGAGAGGATTAACAAAATTAAAGAATTTTTATGATAAGGAGGTAAAAAAATGAAATCAGAAAAAGAAATACAACAGGTAATAGATAATTTATTTCAACAATGTAGGGAAGCTTATAAGAAAGGAAATAAAAATTATGCAATGGTTTGTCTTGAGAAAGCAGGAATATTAACTTGGGTAATTAAAGATATGAAAATTGGAGACCCTGAGTTTATTAAGATGTTAGATAGTCCTGGAATTAAAAAGTTTGTTGAGGAGTGTAGGAAGAAGTTTGGTTAAACTCTTTCAAAGAATAGAATGAATGAAAAAGAAGCAAACCAAATATTAGAACAAGCTTATTCAAGTGAGATTGGTTATCACTATCAAAAAGTAGAAGCCGAAGAACATTTAAGAAAATTAGAGGAGAAAAGAAACAATGATAAAAGGATATAAATCAGAAACACAACAAAAGAATTTAGCATGGTTTTTACCAAGACCTAAGCCAGACAGATATAAGGGTGGGATGCCATTATACTGTGAAGAATGGTTGGTTCAATTAGCTAAGGATATTTTAGGAAAGAATGAGATAAGATTACTTAACCTATTTTGTGGGATGAATAAACTAGGAGTTAGAGTAGACATTAAAAAAGAAGTTAATCCAGAATTTGTCTGTGATGCCCATGATGTAAGTCAAATAACAAAAAATAAGTTTGATGTAATTTTAGCAGATCCTCCTTATTCAACAGAAGAATCAAAAGAACTTTATGGAACAGGAAAATTAAGTTATAAGAAATGGACATCAGAATGTGAAAAAATATTAAAGAAAGGTGGCTTATTAATTGTTTATCATAAATATGTAATGCCAAATCCCAATCCAGATAAATTTGAGGTTATTAAAAGAGTATTCATAGGAAATAGAACTTATCACTTACCGAGAGTTGCTATTTATTTTAGAAAAAAAGGCTTTAACTCTTTCAGGGAAAAGACAAAATGAAAACAGAAATACAAATTAGATTAAAGATAACAGAACTTGAAGAACATGAAAAGTGTTTAAGACCTAAATCAAAACACTTAGTGAAAAATAAAATTAACCTTTTGAAATGGGTTTTGGATGAGTATATTTTAAAATGAGAAAAAAAGTAAATAGGATCATGGCAAGTCAAGATAGTAGAAATATACACCGGTTTAGAATCCCAGCAGTAATACTAACTTCAAGATGTTATGGGGGTAAAGATAATGTAAATTATTGTGATTGGTTTTCTAGCCCCTCCTGTCCTGAAACATGTAAATTTTCTGATGAATTTAAAAAAGCAGATATTCCGACTGGTTTAGAGAGATTTAGAAAGAAGTATGGAACAGATTGGAGGGCTTCGCAATAGAGAGAAAATGGGAAATGAGAAATGTTTAGTTCATGAAGCCATGAAGAAATGTAAATGTGAAATGTGTAAGTTAAGTAGACAAGCGAGGGATTTTGCAGTAAGATGTCAGGTTCATGCAAAAATAAATAAAATTATGATTGAAGCAATTAAAACTTCCGAAAACACAACAAAAACGAAAAATGGAACAAATAGATAAATTAAAAATAATGATGTGGATAATAATTGGAATAATCATTGGGGCTATTGCAGGTTTCCTTGATCCAATTAATAGTCCTAAAAAGTTATTCATGATAGCAGGAGGTTTTTTGATATTTGTCTTAGTGAGTTTATATTTCATACTGGATGAAACTTCGCAAAATCATAGTAAGGAGAAAGAATGATAACAGATTTATTATTATCAGTAGGAATTGTTTTGCTTTTTTATGAGGTAGGTTGGAGGAAAACATGGAAACCTGGATTAATAGATGCTGGATTGATTTCGCAAAAGTTTACTAAAGCGAAACCTTTATTAAGTAAAAAACCTTCGTAAAAGGGTAATAAAACGAAATGGCAAAGAAACTACCAGTTGTAATAAATGAAGATGAGTTCGCAAAACTTATCAAAAACACTATAAAAGACAAACATAGGATCTCTTTTCTTCTAGGTTACGGAGCAGGGCTTAGAGTTTCTGAGGTTGTTGGGATAAGAAAAAAGATTTCTAATTGTTGTAAAGCAGATCTTGAATCAAAAATAGAAAGGATAAAAGATTCTAAGAAGAAAGTAAAGTATTGTAAAAAATGTAAAAACAAATTATCAGAAGAAGATATAATAGAAAGTGAAACTGAATGGCAAATGAAACCATTAGATAAAGAGAATATTGATGTTAAGGAAAGAAGGATTTATATTAGGGGAGCTAAAGGAGATAGAGATCGAGTTGTTCCCATCCCAAAAGGATTCATGCCTAAGCACTTATCATTATTTCCTGTAGGAATTGGAGCTAGGGCTTTGCAATTTGCTTTTAAGGGGGCTGCAACAAGGGCAGGACTCCTGGAGAAGAAACCAGATCTACACTTTCATAGTCTAAGGCATGGCTTTGCAACTCAATGTGTTTCTAATGGAATGCCAATCCACCACCTAAGGACTTTGATGGGGCATAGTAATATTTCAACAACCAACATATATCTTTCAGCTAATCCTCAAGATGCACTTAAATCATACGAGGAGTTTTTTTAAGATGGGAAAGATAAAGAAATTTAAGAAAGTAGTAAAATATACTTATCCTAATGGAGACCAACATGATGGTGGAGGTTTTAATTTTTATTTCTTTATGATAGTGCTTCATATTCTTTTCTTTTGGATTTGGATTCCAATGGATTTATATGGAAGATTTAAAGGTAATAGGGAAGTTCACTGGGAGGAAATATCCGAAAAGTAACATTTTAGGAAATACTATGGAAAAACAAGAAGAAAAATTAGAAAGGATAACTAAATGGGATGAAACTAATGGTAGAGGTATAAGGTGGAATGATAAACATATATTGCTTCATGGTTTAGTTTTTATGATTCCAATCATTGGACAAATGTGGTGGTTTATTTGTTTAATGGATTCATTAAATTGTAGAAAAGAATATTGGAGGAAGATTGCAGATAATAGATAAAATGGAAATAGATAAAGATGATGTTCTAACTAATGAAGATTGTTGGAAAAAATTAGAAGAAGCAGATAGAGAAAGTGATATTGGATTAGATGAATTAAGATTCCAAAATATTTTGATTATTAAATTGCTTTTAGAAATAAGAAATAAATTAAACGGAGATAATAAATAAAATGGGAAAAGAAGAAACAATAGTAGACACATGGTTTAAATCTTGTGTTAAATTGCAAAATATGAACAGTAAAGAAATGAATTTATTAATTGCTGATTCAATTAAAGCCTATGAAGAAGGGTATAAGGATGGGCAAATACTTGGAGTAAAATCTGGATTAGAAGTAGCAAAAGCAGTTTGTAAAAGAGAAGGCTATGAATTTACATTTCCAGACCCAGAGTCAATTAAAATAGAGAAGGAAGAACCTTCGAAAAATATAGGAGGGGATGTAAAATGATGATTAATACAATAATAATCTCTATAATATTGACTGGACTTACAGCATATCCTTTAGTTGAACTTGTAAGACCAGATAAAGAACTTTCGCATAACAAATAAAATGGGAAAAGAAATAATATTAGTATGTGTATTGGCATTAATTCTTTTTGGTGGATTTTTTTTAATCTTAAGAAAATTAGCAGAAGTAGGAAGATTGGCAGAAGCAAATGTTAGGTTGATTGAAGAAGAACTAAATAAATATAAAATTTCGCAAAATAGGTAAAATGGGAAAAAATATATTTGGAACTGGAGATGCAATAAGAGAAATTGAGAAAAAAGAAGTTAAAGATAGAACTAAGCACGATCATTTGTATATTATAAAACATAAGTTTAATGGAGATGTTAGAGATTATTTATTATCAATGGGGGATTTTAAAGAACCAAGACAGATAATTGTAACTAATCATAATAAGGATGATGTTATTACTCATTCTTGGTTTGATGAAGAATGTAATATTTGGAGAGTTGATGTTGGATTATTAAAAGATAAGGAAACTTCGCAAAATATAGGGGAGCAAATGGAGGATAAAAAATGAAAGAAAATACAAAAACAATATTGTTAGTTTTACTTTGTTTTATGATAGCATTAATAATTTCTCTCCCATTTATTATAAGAGATTTTGAGTTTAATAGTGCCTGCAAGAAACTAGGGGGACATCTTGATATGGATAGTAGGTGTTATAAGGAAAATGATAATGGGGAAATGGTAGAATATAAAGTAAGACTCATTGGAGGAGAATTTAAACTAGTTCGCAAATGAAGGAAAATGGGAAATAATAGTCAGCAAAGTCATCACCAGCAGGGAATTGCTGATAGGGTTGTTACCCTTGTAAAATCCTTGCTGGTATAAAATAAAATGGTAATAGATTTAATATTAGGAATAATCATGGGAATTGGTTTGGGATATGGGGTAAGACATCTTATGCAAATTTATCATGATGAAGCTTCAGAAAAGAAGGAGGATACGAAATGATAAATAATGCTTATGAATTAATGTTTATATCTATAATATTATGGGTGGCTTCAATAGAGAATAGATTAGAACCCAACTTAATTTGGAATATAATAATCTGGATATTGGTAATACTTTGGTTTGTATTCTTTTTAAAAGGAACTAGTAATAAATCTTCGCAAATGAATCAAAATGGGAAATAAAATGGAATATGAAATTGAACCACCAACTTGGGGATTTTTGTTATTGAATGTAATTGTTATGTTGGCTACAGGAGTTTTAATTGGATATTTAATATGGGGGGCTTCAATTTTTATTATAGAAGATACAAAAGAAGATTGTTATAGGATTTATTTTGATGATGAATTTATTGTAGAGTTTGATGAACATCATAATGTGGTGCCTCTCTTTATGAACTTAAATAATCTAGATATTAATAATACCCATATTTTGATGATAAAAAAAATGGATATGGATTTTTGTGATAGAACTAGGGGAGAACTTATGGTAACGAGGAGTTTAAATGAAAGATAAAAATAAATTTATTTTATTGAGAATATTTATGATTATTATGGGTATTCTTATTTTGGTTGTAGTTATTCTTTTGTCTTTATCAATTGGGACAAAATTAAATGAAGATATGTATATGTTAAGTGAGGGGAATGAATTTTGTGGAAATTATAATATGAGTTATGTTGTTTATCTTAGTGGACATAAATATTGCAATAATGAACTAGAGCTTTTTAAAATTAAATATGCTGATGGATTTAAGTTTATTAATAAAATTCCAACAAAAAGCGAAACAAACAACAATGAAACTAAACATAAGGAGAGTGAATAAATTCGCATTAGTGCGAGAAAGCGAAAGATGGAAATAATAAGAAACATAGAAATTTGGAAGAGAATAGAAGTATTACAGTATCCAAATGATACTCAATGGAAGATTGCTTTAAAAGAATTGAATAAGAAACATAAGAAAAATTGTGATATAAAGGTTAGAGGAAGGAAAACTAGATCTCCTAAAGTTGATGAGTTTCTTACTGGAATTGAAAAACAAGTATTTCATCATAGGGAAGAATTACCAAAGATGACTAGAAAACAAAGATTAAAGAGATTTAAGGATGAGAATAGAAGATTAAGAAAACAATTAGAAAAGGAGGAACAAGAAAATGGAAAATAAAAATTACCCAACAATATTCCAATTACTATTAGTTGTAAACTTTTATGGTTTTGGTTTCTTAATTGCAATTTTTGATTCAAAGTATGCTCTAGCTTATGTGTTTGGAGTTGTAATAATGTATCTCTTCTTCTGGATGCATAATCAAATTGAAGATAAACCTTCGCAGAAGACAAGGAAGGCGAAATAAAATGAAACTAAAAACTAAAAAGATAATATTAGAATCATTATTTGATATAAAAGAACCATTCAATAATTTACTGTATGGGGTTATGATGATGATGCTTGCAGCCTTTATGAAACTTGGACTGATACTTAAAGATCCAATAATAGAGGGAGGAGTTTTTCAGGTATGGATGTGGGCATTCACAATGATAATATTAACTTTTATTATAGTCTATATATTTGGCAAACTTGAAGGAATTTTTATATTAGGTGGAATATCTTTACTTTTAATAATTATACTTCCACCAGATTATTTTGAATTACGAATCGCTGTGTTCCTTTTTGTAGTTGGATTGTTTGGTAGTTACTGGTATAAACATAATGGTATGAAAGATATTAAAAAGCCCCTTAAACATAAACAAAACTCAACTAAATCAAACTAAACAACTAAAGAAATAAACCTCTTTTACCATAAACATAAACAATGAAAACTCAAAGAGAGAATGAAAATGAATAAGTTTTATACAAATATGTTTAAGGGATGGTATTATTTTAGAAGGGGGCATGGAACATATTTAACTTTATTATTAACTTTTGCTAATTTTGTTATCATACAATATGTATTTTTAATATCAAAATATCCTTTTTTTCAAAAGATATTTCCTTCTTTAACCTGGTTCACAATTATATTTACAATCAGTTATATTTTTCTTTCCGGATTATTAGGGTATATAGATAAGAGAAAAAAAGTTTTAAATATGGAAATGAGTTTAACAAATGATGAGAACCCATATAATAAGATGTTTTTAGAAAGATTTGATAATATAGATCGAAAGTTAAAGGAGATTGAAAATGATAGAACCTAATTTAATAAATCTTTCAATAGCTGCTTTAATTATTATTGGCATTTGTTTATTTATTAATTATTTTGATAAAATAAAAGAGAAGTTTGAAAATAAAGATATTAAATATAAATTTTCTGGGAAAAAGGTTGTAAATTAAATGATAAAAATTAAAAGAGCAAGTATGGAAGAGATATTAGAATCCAAAAGATTATGGATGAATAGTGATAAGATTACAAGGGAAAAATATTTTTACACAGAAATTTTTACAAATAAACTATTATTATTTTATGTTTTATTTAGTAATTGGTTTAATTTTAGAAATGGAAAGTATAAGTTTTATGTAGCAAAAGAATATGACCATATACTTGGATTTGCTTATTCTACAAATAAAGGGACATTTAGTTCTACAGGAGTTTTAGTTCTTAATGGGTATAGGGGAAAAGGTATTGCAAAGAAATTAATTATTGAATTATTAAAAGACACACCCTTAATAGAAGTAAATATTGAAGAATCAAACACTCCTGCAATAGAATTATATAAAAGATGTGGATTTAGAATTGTAAGAACTTCTGTTAATATGAAAATAGGAGAATTTAATTATTTTTAAAATAATGGAAAGAGCAGTAGAATTAATAGTAACATTCACTGTAGGAGTAATAGTTGGAATTTTTATTAAATGGGATTGGGATTATTCAAATAAACTTGATGAAAAAAACAAATGAAAGTATTTGTATGTAAGTTTTGTAGAGGTAAGAAAGATAGATTCAGTGGAACTCGGAGAGAGGTAAGATTACATTTAAGAGAAGAACATTTTGTTAGGGGTTTGGCTCGTGAGTATGATGATCCTAGAGGGAAAAGATTAAATTCTCAATTAACTGCAAACACAATAATAGAATTGTGCGAGTAATTTTCTATTGAATTCTTTATATTTCAAAGTATGTTCACATACATTTATAAGTAGAGAGAGAGTGAGTATTCATAATGGAATCGGTGATGACTTCTGAACAACCAAGATGTAAAAGATGTAGTTCAACTTTGGTTTATATTAGATTTAGAAATAGTGAATTAGTTTGTAGGCACTGTGGTCATGTTGAAGATTTAGGGGTGAAAGAAGATGGCTGATGCAATAAGTGATGCAACAAATATTGCAAAGGATTTTATTCCCTCACTTAGTGGTGGAGGTTCGACTATCTTAAGTTGGGGTGCATGGATTATCATTTTTTTAATTATTGTTTCTCTTACTGTCTTCGGTGTTTGGATGTTTCTTAAATTTATGAAGTATAATAAGATAATAAAAATCTATGAAAAGATAAACGGTAAATTTGAACATACTAAAACTGATAGGGCAATGGAAGTAAAATTCTCAACAGGAGGAGATACTATCTTCTATTTAAAGAAACATAAAAAGTTTCTTCCTAACCCTTCGCTTCAGACTGGGAGAAGGGTATATTTGTATTGGGTAAGAGAAGACGGTGAGTGGATAAATTTTGAGTTTGGGGATTTTGACGAACAAGCAAAAAAACTTGGTGCAAAATTTCTTGACAAAGAAATGAGATATGCTAGAACTCAAGTTCAAAAAGGTTTGAAAGATAGATACGATCAACCAGGATTCTGGAAACAGTATGGTTTGTTGGTTTTTAGTATAGCTTTTATCACCATTATTGGAGTAATGACCTTTCTACTATTTGATAAATGGATAGAAGGATTAAAAGCAGTCCCAGCAATTTTAGATCAATTGTCAGAGGTATTAGATAGAAGTGATTCTATATTAGGTAAACTAGATAATATCTGCACAGGGAGTGGTATAAGATGAGCCCTGCTTGGGGATTTTTTTTCGCATTATTATTTGTAGCTCTAATTATAGGAATTCCAATAGGATTAGTTATTTGGTTAAAAAGAATGAAAAAATTAAAACAGCAAATTCTAGATGATGTGAAAGGGGGAGAAAATGTTGAGAAAGAAAAAGAAAGCAGTCAGGAAGGAAGAGTTGATTCAGGAGCCACTACAGGAGAAGGAGAACAAGGAATCCCAGGAGATTCAAAATACAATAGCACTCTTGAGGGACGAGGGTCAGTTTCGGTATTACCTTCTAAACAACCTAACACAAGTAAACGACAATCTAAAAAAGATTGGCCAAGCTTTGATTGAAGTAGGTAAATTAATTGAAGAAGATATTTCACAGAACACTGAAGAAGAATCAGAAGAAGATGGAGAAGTTGAAGCACCAGAGATGGATTGATTTAATTTTAATTGTTTTAATTATTATCTTTATAGTGGTAGTAATCTATGCAATAATTATTTTCAATAGAGATTCTTTTAACTGTTTGAAAGATCCTATGTTATATTTTGAAGCATTGAATAATGTTTCATGTCAATGTATGGGTAAGTTTTCTTTTGGTTAGTTCTTTTCTTTATTTTTTTGTAGTATCTTATTCTTTTAGTTATTCGGTGCACCGATTTACCCTAGTAATAGTATAATCAGTTCCTGGTTACCGGAATTATCTCATATTCCTTCTTTAGTATGTCTCCGAGGGTTGATTTTCCAATATCACACCCATATTTGTTAAATAACTCTCTAATCTCTATCAATTTGAGGTTAGATGTCTCTCTTATTATTTTAATTGCAATATTTCTTTGTAATTTATCCTTAGTCATCTTTTCATCATCAAGAATGCTAAGAATAGCTGCATCCTTTTTCTTCTCATAAGCTTCCTCATCAATTATCCTCGATAAAACATCTGGGAAGGATCCTCGAAGATGTTTTATTCCTTTATAGTTTCTTTTCTTCTTCCTTCTCCAATCATTAAACAACTCTTCCTTCCTTCTTTTAGTATAATAAGTAAACTTCCCTAGTTCTTTTTCTTTTCTAGCATAAACATGAACCAATGCAATTGATCTATCAATTGCAATGTATTCATTTAACTTAAAAAACTTTGGAATGTTAAAAATAAAAAGGTGCTTCTTTTTTCTTGCCATCATTAACAACTGAATCAACTTTTGTTGAACTCCACTTCTCCAATTAGCAGCAAGTCCTGCAAGAACTGCTTCATCCCAAAGAATTATTTCCTCTTCGTGAGTTGTTCCATACTGTAATAATTCTTCTGGTTTAAAAAAGACATTATCAACATTAAATGTTCTTCCAGTCTTGTAAGCAATGTAATATGCAATAGCACAAGAGATAGTTGACTTACCATAACCTTCATCTCCATCAATAATTAATAAAGCATCTAACTTTTTATCGAATCTATCACAAATTAAATCTAGCTTTTCTAGCAATGCTTTGTCCATGGAGTATTTCTTATCGGTAACTATCATAATCCTTCCTCATCATCATACCTTGTATCCATTCCATGTTCATCAATATATCTTCTACACATTAATTCATATTTAAATAGACAATCTTCAATCATTGATGCTAGTTGAGGATCAAACTTTAATCTATTATTTTTAGAGTTAGAAACATTTATTGTTTGAGTATAGGTTGGATATTTTTTAATGAAAGTTTTTATTGCAAACCTTAACTTATCTATTGTTTTAATTTCTGTTTCCTTTAATTTAGAATGAACTTCTTGATGTAAAGATTCACAGTTTTTAAAATATAGAACATAGTTATAGCTTTGGAAATCTAAATTCCATGCCCATAGATTACTTCTGATTTCATTTAGAGAATCTTGAATTTTATCTAACCTTCGCATCTTATATGCTGCTGCATTAAATTCAGAAACTTTTCCTTCTGATGCTTCTGGTTGTGTCCATTGATCGTTATAGGCCATGAGAGTAATACTCCTTGAGGGTTAAAAAACCGGTACTAGAAATAAAACCCAAAGATATATAAAGTTTACTATTTTAGTTTTCATATAAATTTGTAACAATGTAAACGCTCGGCGTAACATTGTTAACACTTGGTATACCAAATGAAATTATTTTCAATAGCACTTATTATTTGTATAGTTTTTATTTGTTTATTTATTTTATATTCTTATAATAATTCAGAAGAGGAAGAGGATGATGATGAAGACCCAGAAAGATTATATCAAGGGCCTGTTCCTAAAGGATACGATGAAGATCACTTTAGAAAAACAGGAGAAACAAAACCCTTAGAAAATGGTTAGTAGACAATTTGCTGGGCCATCACCTAGGGGAACAACACCTAGTGAAGAACAATTGTTTAGGGATACTGGAATCACTGTTAGGGGTGGTTCAGGAGCAATCATTCCAGGGAGAAGAGAACTAGCAGAACAATTAAAAGTAGAGGCAGCAAAGAAAGCCCTTGTAGAATCTGCAGCAAAAGAAAAGTCAGCAGCAATACAAAGACAAAAAGAAGAAGTTCAAATAAGAAAAGCTAAGACTGAACAGTTAGTTTCTGCTCAAAAAAAATTAAGGGAAAGATTAAAAGGCATACAAACTGACCAAGAAAGAGTTCAGTTAGTTAAAGAATTTAGGGGAAAGGTATCTGGAATAGAACAAGGAGCTAGGGGGAAATCATTAGAAGCTAGATTCAAAGAAGCTGGGATAGAATTTCCCTCAAGAACAACAACAACAATTGAGGCAAGACAAACGGGAGTAACTCCTGAAGGAATTCCAATTAGACAAATAATTGCTGTAGAATCCACAGGAAGAGAAAGACTAGCAACAAAAGAGGAATCAGAAATAATAAGAGAACAAGAAAGATTTATCCAAAAAGAAAAAAAACCAGGTTTCTTTCAGGGATTAAGACAAGAAGCATTTACTGAAGAAGCAAAAGGGAAACCAAGTCCTATTAAAGGATTGGTTGCTGCAGGAGGAATCACTGCTATTTCCACAGGACAATTCATTAAACAATTAACTACTCAACCAATCACCACTGTAAAAGAAAGCATTAAAGCAATACCAAAAATTCCAGAACAATTAGGTGGGCTTGGAGCAATCATAAGAAGTGAGCCTGGGTTTGCAACAGGAATAGTTTTATCAGAAGCAGCCATATTAAAATCACCAAAATTACTTGTTAAAGGAACAGACATTGTGAGAACTAGTAGACTAAAAGAATTACCAGGAGAAAGAATAATTGCTCCAGAGTTTTCAAGAGGGCAAACATTTCCAGCCATTAGAAAAGGACAAACAGCTGGAGAACTATTAGAAGAATTTAAACCATTACTTCCAGGAGAAACTAAGGCTGCAGGATTTACAGCTTCTCCTAAACCTTTTTCTAAAGCAACAGAAGCAGGAAGAGGAACTTCAGAACTTCCTGGAGTGTTCCAAGCACCAAAAGTTTCTCCAAAGTTTTTAAGGATTAGTGGAGAAGAAAAAAAACTATTTACATTATCTCCATTTGAAACATTAAGACCTTCAATAGTTAGAATAACTCCTGAAGAGATTAGATTAGTTCCTGGATTAAAAAAAACTCAAAGAGTAATACAACCTGGAAGGGTGAAAGAAGTTAGAGAGTTCTTTGAAACAGCACCTAAAGGAAAATCATTTGTTCCATTTATTAAAACAGAAAAGGAAGCAGTCATTCCATTTGGAACAGGTTTAAGACAAACACAGAAAAGATTCTTTATAAAATTTGAAGGAAGAAAGATTCCTATATTTGAATTTGAAACAGCTCCAGGAGGAAAGAAAGTATTAACTCCCAAAGGAATTATAGAAAGAAAACTTCCATCAGTAGAAGATATTACTTCTAGCTTGAGTGAAAGAAGGATTGGGGGAAGAGGAAGACTTAGTTCATCTGAAATAGCATCTAGTTCTAGACTACCAAGATCTGCTAGTAGATCTATTGCTTCATCTATTTCAAGAGCTAGACCAATTATTTCTAGCAGGGCTTCTAGTGTTCCTAGTTCAAGTATTTCTCGTATTGGTTCTAGAATCTCTCCCTCTGCTATTTCTAGAATATCTAGGATAAGAAGAGTTTCTTCTTCATCTGCAGCATCTAGTATTGCTTCTTCAATATCTATTCCAAGAATTACTAGTCCAGGAATACTTCCTAGACCTACTAAGAAAAAAGCTAAACTAAAATCAAGAAGAGAAAAGGGTAGAGGTAGAGATGACATAGCTTTCGTTCAAGGTTTCACTTCAAAGGCATTGGAACTTCCAAAGAGAATAATAAAGTTATCAGATATTGAGAAGGGCTTAACAGAAAAAGCATTCGGTGTTAGGGGTGCTCCAATAATTGTAAGATAAAATGAAAGGAGGGGATTATGGTATCAACAACAAAACTTGAAAGAGAATTAAAAGAATTGAGAAAGAAGGAAGTTAGAAGGATAAAGAGAAAGAAACTCAAGAGTGAAATCAGAGCAATCAAATTTAGAAAAACAATAAAGTTTGGGAAGGCTTTGGGAAGAGGGTTATCAAAAACAGGTAAAGGATTAGCTGTTACTGCAAAGCAGGTTTCTAAAATAAGACCTCCTATTGAAAGAGCTCCAAGACTTACTAAGAAACAAAAGAAGAAGTTAAGGAAAGCAGGAACAGTTACAAGGCAAGAACCTTTTCAAGATGTTTTATCTACAATTAGAAATCTTTAATTAATAAAATGGCATCAGTAAAAGAACTGAAAGAAGAACTTGAAAAGTTAGAAGCTCAAAAGAAAGAACAAGAAGAGAAGAAAGAACTAGGAGCAAAAATCTGGAACATGAAACACCCAGGTCTTGTTAAGGTTAGCGATACTACAATGAATGGATTATCAAAAGTAGGTAAGGCAATAATAAATGTGGGAAAGAAAATAGGTCAAGCACAACTTGAAGAAATGAAAAGAGAGAAAGAAAAACAAAGTAAGAATAATCTCCAACAACCTCAAGAAAAAAAGGAGGAGTTCCTAGACTTTGTAAGGAAATTTTAATATGGCTAAAGAAGACACTAATGAATACCTTCAACAATTAGAAGAAGAATACACTAGGGTAAAAGGAGAAAGAGATGCTATGGCTCAGAATGTTCAAGGGCAAATGAGTATATTCAATGGAGAGAATGAAGATAATCTTATTAGATGGCAGCTAGATTTAAAAGAAGACTTAGATAGAATCTATCACTTATTAAGAGGAGATAGAATAGTTGAAGATAAAGAAGGAAATGTTTTTTATAAAGAAGCTGAACAAGATGCTTTAAAACCTTTTAATGAATTTGGTGTTCAGATTATTATGAACATAATGTCTTTCTATCTTAATAGAAATACTATCCTTTCAAATTATGATGAACCAACTATTAATTGGAAAGTGTTTGATTTTGGAAATGAATTAGCAGATTTATTATTTAATAGATATGAAGAGATGGGAATGGATACTCCTGATAAAATAAAGATGTATCCTATGATTATAAAAGAATTAGTTGATACAGTTCACTCTGCATACTTAAGGGCATATCATGGTGGAGAAAGAGAAAGTCTAAGAACAGCTAGAACAGTAACACAAACCGAACAACCTTCTAGGAATCCTATGATGCAACAAATGAATCAAGGTAAATCTAAACATTGGTATAATCCAACATCATGGGGACAACATTAAAAAAAAACATACTATTATTAACTCTAGTTCTAATAATCTTACCTTTGGTTACATCAATGAGTTCTATTCCACCATCAGAACAGAACAAAGATATTTCTTTAATACAAGTTTGTGATAATTGCACCTTTGTAAATGTAACAACAGTTAGACTTCCAAATACAACAATAGTAAATATTAATGGAAACATGACTGAGTTTCAAAACACTTATAATTTTACATTTGGAACTACAGAATTATTAGGAACATATATTTATACAACCTGTGGAGATCCTGATGGAATATTTACTTGTGAAAGTTCAGACTTTGTTATAACTGCAACTGGTTCTATCTTATCCACTGGAGAATCAATTATTTATATCATCTTCCTTATTGCTATTATATTTACTTTCTGCTTATGTTTATATGGGGCGACAGTTATTCCATTCAAAGATGGTAGGAATCCTGAAGGAAGAATCATTAGTATAAATGATTTAAAGTATCTTAAAATAGTTTTAATAGTTTTCTCTTATTTATTATTAATGTTTATCTTTGGAATAACAAGATCCATAACAGCAAATTATCTATTTACAAATGGAGCTCATAAAGTATTTAACTTTTTATATTTCGTTATGTTTTCTTTCCTATGGCCTGGAATGGTTCTTGCATTATTACTAACAGTTATTTATTTTCTTAATGGTGTGAAATTAAAGAAAGCATTAAACAGAGGAGTTCCGATAAGATGAGTAATAGAGAATTAATGGATAAAACAATGAGGGCAGATACAAAATTCATAGAAAGAATAAGGTCAACCATTCCAAATAGAATGAGGAATTTTCCAGAGGAGAATGTTAAGACTCTTTCAGATAGAGAGTTAACAAGAATGATGACAAATACTGTAGGGTTTGAAGAAAGCTTGAAAGAACTTGAAACACTTCCAAGGAGAAATAAATGAAACTAAAGAAGATAATAATTAATAATAAGAAGGGTGGAATAATAGATTTAATCATCTGGCTTGTAATGTCTTTTATTTTAATTATATTCTTTGCTGTATGGATTCTTGGATTTGATACAATTACAAATACCTTAGCAAGTATCCCAACAACAATTACTCCTGTTCAAGGTGGAAACCTCACAATAAATATGTCTGAGATAACAGCAGATACTTTTGGTAAAGTTAATACAGCTCAAACTAAAGGACTTCATGTGCTTGCTTTTGTAATGATATTTATGATGGCAGTATCCATATTAGTAACTAACTTCTTAGTCAAGGCACATCCTGCTTTCTTTATAGTTTTCTTGATGGTAACTATTGGTGCAGTTATTGTTAGTGTTTATTTAAGTAATCAGTATGAAGTTCTAATGACTGATGTAGTTCTTGGAGCAACTCTTACTGATTTTACTGCTGCAAGTTTTATTATGATTAACCTACCAATCTGGACAACAGTCATTGGAATCTTCTCAGCAATCTTTTTGTTTGCAGGAATCCTCAGGGATAAGGGATTAGGAGAGGGAGTTGTGTAAAAATGGTAGAATTTAAACATAAAACGCACAGAGAGGCTCGTGGTAAGACTTTTTTCATATTTGGAGTATTAGTCCTTACTTGGATTTTAAGCATAAACCTAGTTTCTGCTCAAATGGAATATGATAATACAAAATCATTTGATAATAAGATTGGAGATTATGGAAAAGTAATAATTGAAGATTGGTTTGGATTACAACAATTAACAGAGTTGGAATTAAAAGAAAATACAGAACAATGTTCTTTAGGAAGATTTTGTTATATGGAAACAGAAATAGTTTTACACCAAGAAACTGTTTTGATTGATTCAGTTAGATTTATGGATGGAAATAATCCTGCTAATATTAGAGGTCATACATTTTATTTAGTTGAGGGCCATGAGAAAGTTGTTTATAATCTTGGAACAACATTAAAGGCAGGAACATATCTAGTAAGACTTGAGGGAGAAAAGAAAAGGAATCAAGAAGTAGATTGGCAGATAACTTCTCAGGGGCAATTAATTGATGAATGGGCAATATGGGAAGCAACTGATGGAATCATTGCTTACTATGATATGGATGAAGGGACTGGAACAACTGTAGGAGATTCAACTCCTAATGGTAGGGATGGAACATTCAATCTTCCTTTATGGGATTCAAAATTTAAATTAGGAACTAACTCTGCTGCCTTTAATGGTGCAGGAGCTGGTGGAGGAGGAAATGAAATAAATATAACCCCTAGAGTTCCTATGGAAAGTAATGGAACTTGGAGTATATCTACTTGGGTTTTTTTAAATGAAACTAAAGCAGGTTCTGAAAGGCAGATATTTACTACTCAAAATAAATCAGGATTTGATAATAATAATGCAAGATTTTTTGTTGTTGATAGTGGTTCAGGATTACATTGGTCTTTACGAATGAAACATTCAACGGGACAATTATTTACATGGACTAATAATAAGGTAATCATAGATTCTTGGCAACACTTAGTATTAACTTATAATGGTTCAACTAATGCAAGTGGAGTTATAATTTATGTTAATGGGACAAGTGTTGGAGGTATGAATATTGATGCAGATACATTAGATACAAACTTTACATTCTGGGATACATTCATTGGTGGAGGTGGTGGAGTAAATACTTTTAATGGAAGTATAGATGAATTTGGAATCTGGAATGTAACCTTATCTGCTAGTGAAGTTTCAGACTTGTATAACAATGGTGCAGGATTATCTTTTGGAACTCAACCATCAATTATAATTCAAAATAGTCCAGATGATAATATAAATATTACAAGGCAGGATGTTATATTTAATTGTTCAATTATTAGCGATAACCCTAAGAACTTATCCCTATGGCATAATGCCTCTGGAGAGTTTATTATAAATCAAACTAATTCTACATTAGATAATACAAACACAACAACATTCACAGCTTCAATGACTGACCCAACTCTTTGGGGATGTCAAGCTTGTGAAGATAATGAAAACTGTGAATTCTCGGTTAATAGGACTATAAATGCTTTGGGTTGGGTAGAAAGATCACAAACCTTTTCTACAACAACAACTGAAGGAAATGTTGCAGAGTTTATAATTAATGTAAGTCTATCTCCTGGAACACAAATATCCATTGGGTTTTTGAATTATAATAACACAAGAAACATAGGCACAATCTCAAACACGGGAGGAAATAATTTCTCTATTACAAGAAATTTAAATATCCCTAGTATTGAAACAAATACAAATTTTACTTTCTTCTGGGAAATAGAATTGAATGATGGATATAATGAAAACTCAACATTCAACAATCAATCTGTTAATGCTTTAGGAATAGATGACTGTTCTATATTTACTACGATCTTATTAAATTATACATTAAGGGATGAAGAAACTCAGGAGAGATTAGACTCTACAAGATTTAATACAACAATTGAATTAGATGTAGATATTTATCCACAGGGGAGTAGAGTTCCTATAATTGAATTCTCTGCTAATTACTCTGAGAATAATGCAACAGTATGTTTAGACGGAGATCTAGTTGGTGTAACTTATGAATTAGATGTTCTAGCAAGATATGGTGGAGATAGTTATGCAAAAGAATTCCATAACATCCAGAACTCAACTATAACAAATTCATCACTTCCAATTAATATAAACTTGTTTGATTTGAAAGATATAGATTCAACAAGGTTTCTTATAACTTTTAAGAATTCAAACTTCCTTGCTGTTGATAATGCTTTAATAGATATTCAAAGAAAGTATGTTAGTGAAGGAGTTTTTAAATCTGTAGAGATTCCAAAGACAGACCAAGATGGCCAGGCCATAGGACACTTTGATTTAGAAGGAGTTTTATATACATTCATAGTAACAAAGAACGGAGTAGTATTAGCGACCTTTGATAATGTAGCAGTCATCTGTCAAGATGTAATCATAGGGGATTGTAGTATTAATTTGAATGCTTTAGGAACTTCTGAATCTTTTAGAGATTGGGAAACTCTTGGAGGAATAACTTATATTATGAATTTTAATTCTACTCAAAGAAGGATAACAACCATCTTCACAACTACTGATGGAAGCACAAAAACAATCTTTATGAATACTACAAGGCAGGATAGGTTTGGAAATACTACTATCTGCACAGATAGTTTAATGTCTTCTTCAGGAACTCTTACTTGTGATATTGATTCTAGCTTTGGTAACATTACTATGATTACTAGATTATTTTCAGATAATGTATTAATAACTCAAAGAACATTTAGAATAATTGTAGACCCTCAAGAAATATTTGGAGAGTCTGCAGCAATATTAGTTTTGATTCTAGTAATAACTATTCCATTAATGTTAGTTAGTTCAACCATAGGGGTTGTAGTTGGAGTAATAATTGGATTAGTTATGGCAACTATGCTGACTTTATTCTCTGCAGGAGAATGGTTTGGAATAGGTTCAAGTATTATGTGGTTAGTAATAGCAGGAGCAATTATCATATATAAAATATCAAACAGGGGAGGATAAATGGTAGAAGTAAATTTAAAAACATTAGTAATTTCAGCATTGTTAGTTGGAATCTTTTCATTTGCATTGCTTAGCTTTGGTAATCAGATGTCCTTAGATAATAATACAAAGAATATTATATTAGAAGAAGAACAATTTAATAGAACTTTTAATACAATTAATGTAACATTGCAAGATGCAACAAATACAATAAATGCTACTAGAGAAGGTTTCTTTTCAGACATTCCAATTGTAGGAGACCTAGGAGCTTTCTTAACATCTATCGTTGCTGTTGGAAGACAATCATTCTCAGTAGTAAAAAGTATCTATGATTTAACCATTGGATTAATAGCAGAGACATTAGGAATAAGTCCGATAGTAATTGGAGTTATAACTTCAATAATTATTATTGTATCATTACTATTAGCATGGAGGGTTTATAGAACAGGAAGTTAAATGGCATACATTACATTTGAAGAATTTAATAACACTGGAGTAGAAGGATTATTCTTATATCCAGCATCAGTCTGGAGTGGATTTATCCCCATGGTTTTGTTTGGATTATTTGTTATTGTTATGATGTCCACTATGTTTAGCCAAAGAAGGTTATCAGGTAAAGGAGATTTCAAAGCATCATTTGCAGTATCAGGTTATTTTGTAACAGTGATTGCATTCTTAATGACATTAGTTGATGGTTTAATAAATTCATATACACTAGGAATCTGTGTTGCAATAGCAATAGTGGGAACAATATTATTAATGACAAGTGAGAATCAATAGTTTTGTCATACTGTTCACAGTGACGCATTGTAAACGTTGTTAACCTAAGTTAATAAACAAAATATTCTTATCCTTTTAGTTATCTTATACTCTTGTAAGGAGGTAGAAAAAAAAGAAATGAAAATTAAACCTTTGATGATTAAAAATAAAAAGGCTCAACTGGGTCTTGGAACCGTTAAAGATGTTATGATCGCTTTCTTAGTGCTTTCAGTTATTGCTGTTTCTATTATTTTAGCTCTTGTATCTCTTAGAGATTCAGGAATCTTCACTGATGGAAGTAAAGAAAAGAATGACACTTCAAATATAATTAATAATGTAACTGCTGGAACTACAGCCTTCTTTAATAGCACAGGAACTATATTTGCTATCTTAGTGGTAGTTGTAATAATCTTAGCTATCGCAATTATAATTGCTGTTGTAACTAGATTCGGTGGCACAGGAGCAACTCGAAGTCTTTAATTTCATTTTAGTTACTTGATTAAATCAAGTCATTTAAAACTAAAATGATTATTAAAGACAAGAGGGCACAACTGGGATTAGGAACTGTTAAAGTAGTGATGATTGCTTTCTTAATTTTAACTGTAATAGCTTTTACTATAATAATTACATTAACAGAACTCGTAGGAGTTACAGATACTATTGATAGAGATTCCGTTAATGCAGTTAATGAAACAACAAACTTAGTAGTGAATAGAAGTAATCCACTTATTACTATTCCCGGAACAGATGGAAGAAAGAATTGTCAGTTAAGTATTGCCAATGCTACAAATGCAACTGGAGTTTGTCCAAATTCCTGTATTGCTGCAGGAAATTATACTGTAGTTGGTTGTAACTTATCTATGTCAACAACTTCTAGTGCAGAGGATCAGAAGAAATTTGAGAATGTAACATGGTTTATTACTGGAACATATACTTTCTCTAATCAGAGAACAGGAGATATTGCGGGTAATGTATCTAAAGCAAATGTAAGTTTTTTCAATAGCACAGGAACAATCTTTGCAATACTTGTTGTAGTAGTTATCATACTAGCTATCGGAATCATAATTGCCGTGGTGACTAGGTTCGGAGGATCCAGTTCACAAACGACAGGTGGTTCAGGTGGTGGAAAAGAATTCGGTTCTGATACTGTAATGGGCATTTAAATTATTTTTTTATTTTTTATTTTTTAGTTAGTGAAAAGGGGGAACATAGATAGAGATATAGATAAATTGTATGGAGGTATAAAGAAATGGCATTTGGAACAAGATTATTCAAAAGAAAAACACTACTTGACTTAACTGTTAAGCCAGATATAAATAGAATTGTTGAAAAGAATAGGAGACTTAGAAAAGACTTTAAGAAAAAGAACAAACCAATTGTAGTTAAAATTAAAGGAATAAGAAAGAGATTCAGAAGGGGAAGTAGATCTAGAAATATAAGACTTAGATAATTCACAAGGAGGTATAAAATAAATGGTTGTATCAAATACTAGAAAGAAATCTACTGCTGATAAAATAGCAGCAAGAGCAAGAAAGAAAGGACTAAAGGTTACTGTCTTCAAGAAGAAGAAAGGCTTTGGAGTTAGTAAGACTAGGTAGAAAGATTTTTATAATATGATTATCTGATATTCATAATCGGTGATAAAATGAAAAAGTATATTCTAAGTTCTTTTATATTATTATTTTTAATTTCAATTGTTTCTGCAGGTTTTGGCTTTGAAAACGAAGGCCTACCAAAACTAGAAGCAGACTTTGTTGCTCCCTCTCAAAATCTTTCCTTTGCTAATGTTTCTAATTCTAACTCAACAGATTTCTGGGATGATTTAGATTTTCCAAATGCAACTCAGATGGAGAATTCTGCTAATCAATTAAACATCAAAGAGAGTTGGTTAACTACTTTTGGTAATGGTTTATGGTGTAAGCTTACTGGTTGTTCTATGTCTGGAGATATTG
>SDBT01002669.1_pt1 | contig 31331 bp, 41 predicted proteins | sample 2277101 | NCBI WGS metagenome assembly SDBT01 (sample SAMN10404973, study PRJNA504765) | marine sediment metagenome | isolation source: marine sediment core GS10_PC15, 103 cmbsf | place: Arctic Ocean: Southern Knipovich Ridge | collected 2010 | reverse complement strand
ATGCAGATACAAATTGTTGACATCGGGAGACTGAAGCCGTACCTGAAAAATCCGAGGCGTAACAGCGCTGCAATCGAGCCTGTGGCCGTGTCGATCCAAGAGTACGGATTTCGCCAGCCGATTATTGTTGACAAGAATTTTGTCATCATCGCCGGTCATACCCGGTGGAGCGCCGCATTAACGCTGGATTTGAAGCAAGTTCCTGTCCATGTCGCAGCGGATTTGACGGATGAGCAGATTAAGGCCTATCGTATTGCCGACAATAAAACGGCAGAATTTTCCGAGTGGGATATGCCAGCTCTTAAGATTGAAATGGCTTTAATCCAGGCACCATCTGAACCTAAATATACAGGTTTTTCTCTAAGGTCAATCGAAAAAATATTAAAAGAACCCAACGAAAAAGAAAAAGCAAAGCGGGAGACAAAGTCAATGGATTTCGATCCTAAGTATTGGGCCGAGGTTGTCATTGAATACATGAAAAGGAACGGCGACATTGATACCGTGTATAAAAAACTTACGGATTCTGGGGCGTTTCAAAAATATGAAGATATCATTCTCGGAAGATTGGAAGGTAAATAATGAACACAAGACCTTTAAATGAAATATCAGAACTACTTCAGCTTGCTTTAAAAAAGATGGGGTGTGTGATAGATGAGTATTTTTGGGGAGACGATTACGTAAACTATACGGATTACATGGTGCTTTATGAAGGCAAGGAAATTGCAGGGGTAGACACTTTAGATAATGAGGAATATGAGCAGAAATATGAAGGTGTTATAGAAATGTGTTTTGAAGCGTTGGAATGGTTTGAGGAGAAGGAAGATGTATGATCGATATAAGTTTAGAGCTTGGGATAAGATTAGAAAAGTGATGATGTTAAATGTAATGCTAGGGGATACATTTGTATGGATTTACGACCAAGGACACGACGAAGAGTTTGACAAGTGGCCGCACTGGATGCCGAATGAAGACAGCCTTTCAACAAACCTAAAAAACGTTGAGATCATGCAATGTGCCGACAGAAAAGACAAAAAAGGAAAGTTAATTTTCGAATCAGACATTTTCGACTTTGAAGGTGAGTGCAAGGGGATCATTAAATGGGGAGATGACAGGTGGTACTTTGAACCATTTGATTGGAATGATTGGTGCGAAGATTGGAACATTACAGACGACTGTTGCCGGTGTGAAATTATCGGAAACATTTATAATAACCCAGAATTAATTAAATTGGAGAAATAAAATGGATGATATTCAAGTTGCAAATCTAATTGGTCATTATGTATTTTTATTTTTAATGACTATTACCACAATTACAGTCCTTATATTATTTGCAAGGGCTACAAAGGAATAGATGATGAATTTACCAAAGAGAGAAGTTTACAAAATACAATGGGAAGCCCCCTGGTCGATAACCTACAAGGAGGCTGTTCAGATTTACTTAACTAAGAATAAAATGTTTTATTCATCTGACGTTGAAAAAGAATTCATATTTAGATTCAATAAAGGTATGAAGCATGGATGACACAGACATTTCAGCGTTAACGATCGATCAAGTTTTAAAGCTTTTGAAGCAAGCGGGAAATGACGAAACGACCAGAGAGAAAATTGAAGAAGACATTAAGAACGGCGCCCCAATCAATGAAGACGGCAAAATTAATTACATTGAATACGGCGCATGGGTTATAAAAGAGATGACATAGAATGAGAAAAGTAAAGGGAAGTAATGGGAGACAGCATAAATCCGAACGAGTTAACGGGCGCAGATGTGTTGATGCTTTTAAATTCAACGCCACAGCAAGAGGTCATAAATCGAAATAGATTAGACAGATATTCAGCGCAAAGTGGTGGCAGTTGTAGGCGTGGCCGCAAGTGGGATTTGGTCCGGCTGATTGCGTGGCTGGTTAAATTAAAGCATACGACGAAGAAAAAAAAATATTCATACGAAGATCAGAAAGAATCTGCCCGTCGAATCAGCGCTGAGAAATCGTTAAGCGGTCGAGAGATTGGGGCGCCTCCAAAGGTCAAAGATCCTGATCGTCGAGCTAGTTGCGAATTTAATTTAAAACTTTATTGCGAAACTTACTATCCCGTCTTGTTCAATCTCCCTTGGTCGCCTGATCACATAAAAGTTATCGACAAAATTGAAAACGCAACGCTGAAGGGTGGGCTCTTTGCCATGGCTCTACCAAGGGGCACGGGCAAGTCAACGCTCGTTGAAATCGCTGGCTGTTGGGCGATCTCCTATGGTCACAGGCAATTCATAGGAATGTTTGGGCCTGACGAACAGCACGCAGTCGACATGCTTAGTTCGATTAAGTCAGAATTTGAACACAATGATCTTTTGAATGAGGATTTCCCAGAGATTTGCCACCCGATTCGAGCGATTGAGGGCAATTCTCAGCGCACATCTGGCCAATTATGCCAAGGAAAACGCACAGAAATTTCGTGGAAAACTAAAGAAATCATTTTCCCAACTGTTGAAGGTAGTAAATCGTCAGGCTCCATCATTAAAACTGGCGGAATCACCGGCAGTATTCGTGGGATGAAACACAAACTTGTTAACGGTCAAGCCATTCGTCCCGACTTTGTGGTTGTCGACGATCCCCAAACCGACGAATCAGCACGGAGCCCATCGCAAAATGAGCAAAGGCTGAGCGTGGTCAACGGCTCGATACTTAACCTCGCCGGCCCTGGAAAAAAAATTGCTGGCTTCATGCCTTGCACTGTTATTGCCGAGGGCGACATGGCCGATGAGATTTTAAACCAGGATAAGCACCCAGACTGGCAAGGGTTCAGAACATCAATGCTTAATAACTTCGATCCTGACGATAAAGAGTGCACCTACAACATGAAAATGTGGGACGAATACGACAAAATTCGAGCCGAAAGCCTACGTCGAGGTAAGGGAATTACCGAGGCCACGGAATTTTACAGAGAAAATCGTGAACAAATGGACAAGGGAACCGACGTTTCATGGCCTGAAAACTTCAATCAGGATGAGATATCAGGTCTGCAACATGCAATGAATTTGTATTATCGCAACGAAGAAGCCTTTTTTTCAGAGGGTCAGAACATGCCGAAGAAAAAAGAGATGGGCGATACTGACTTAATGAAGGCCGATGAGATTGCAGCTAAGGTAAATAATTACGAACGAAGAACGATACCGGAAACCTGCAACACGTTAACTGCCTTTGTCGATGTTCAGAAAAAACTTTTGTATTACACCGTCGTTGCTTGGGACGACAATGGAAGCGGTTACATTATCGATTATGGCAGCTATCCCGATCAGCAGCGGTCGTATTTCACGCTAAGAGATGCGAAAAAGACCTACTTAACAGCTAAGGTAGAGGGTGGATTCGAGGCAAAGCTGTACAAAGCTCTCAAAAATTTGACCGAAGACCTCTGTGGACGAGCTTGGATCCGTGACGATCAACTCGAAATGACCATGAATGTCATGATGATTGATGCCAACTGGCACGATTCAACAGCTACGGTCTACCAATTTTGCCGGACAAGTGACTATAGAAATCAGCTAAAGCCTTGCCACGGTAAGTATTATGGCGCCTCAACCATTCCTATGAATGAGCGTACTCGTAAAAAGGGAGATCGCGTTGGTCATAACTGGTTCATTCCAAATCCAAAGGGTAAGCGTGTGATTCGTTATGTTCTTTATGATACGAATGCGTGGAAGTTATATATGCATCAAAGATTTCAAGTGGGCTTAGGCGGCGAAGGTTGTCTCTCGCTTTTTGGGACTGATGCAAAGAGACATAAGGCATTTGGTGAGCAGATCAGCTCAGAATACACGGTGCTTACGGAGGGCCGAGGGAGAAAGGTCTTAGAGTTCAAGCTCGATCCTAAGAATCCCGATAACCATTGGCTCGATTGTGTCGTTGGATGCTGCGTGGGAGCCTGCATTTCGGGGGTTATAATCAAAGGAATCGATTACAGACCACCAAAAAAGGTGCACAAAAAACGGAAAATGTCTGAGATAATTGAACAAAGACGTAATCAAAGGCCGTTAAATTGAGGTGTCCAGTCTGCTATTCCGGTTATTCCAGAGTTTACAAAACTCGACAAGTCACGAAAACACGTATACGTCGCTACCGAACGTGCCAACACTGCTATAAGAACTTCGTGACAACGGAGGAAATCGACTACGATGCTTTAGAGAAAAAGAAAAGGCGCGAACAAGACGATTCTTAAAAGATTCTTAATTATTCCTAGACTTATTAGTTTATGTAGGTATACTTTAATAAGAAAGGGAGCGAATGAAAAAATTTCCAAAATTATACAAGGAAACGATGACAACGGAGGAAGTAATAGAGGCTGTTTCAACGATAAATAGCAGGTTATCGGCATTTAAATGGCTAAAGAGAAATAAGGTACCCGCCTATAAGATCGATTCCAGAACAGGCGTGTGGGACAGATTTGCTGTCGAAAAAGTTTTAAAGAAATAATAAAGTTTTGTCGTCAAAAGACGATAATTGAATAGACCAACAAGTATTTACAAAAGGAAACACCATGGATTTTTACAGCATTATTTCATTTATTTGGATGATTTTACCGGCCATCTGGATTTATTGGAGATTAAAAAACAAGGATGAGATAGCTTTTAATAAAGTAAAGCTCGATGATTACGAAACTATTAAAACGCAAAGAGAGGAATTGTTAAAAAAAGCAGAAACTATTAATGTTGGAGTGGAAAAGTTGTCAAAAAAGGTTGTAAAAGATAATCTTAATTTTGTAATTTCAAATATGACATCGAATAATTATTCATCTGCAAAACGAAAGATCGTTTCTGTTATTGAATTCGTAGAAAAGTATTCAGAAAAACTTGATGACACTGAAACGAAGGAGATTATGGATAAGCTCAAAGCTCAATATGAAAAATGCGTCCACATCATGCTCGATAAGGAGGAGCAAGCCAGAATCAAGGGTTTGATTAGGGAAGAGAAAAAAGTCGAGCTTGAAATTGAGAAAAAGATCAAGGAAGCGGAAAGAGAAAAACGTGTTCTTGAAGAAGCTCTCAAAGAGGCTATTCGGATAACCGGCGACGAACATAGCCGAGAAGTTGTATTGTTGAGAAAACAAATTGAGGAAGCTGAAGAGAAAAGCCGTCGCGCAATTTCTCAGGCACAGCTTACAAAGTCAGGCCATGTTTACATTGTTTCAAACATCGGATCGTTTGGAAAAAACGTTTTCAAGGTTGGGATGACCCGTCGTTTAGAGCCAACGGATCGTGTCAGAGAGATCAGCAGTTCTTCGGTGCCGTTTGATTTTGATATTCACGCAATGATTTCTACAGAAAACGCTCCTGAGCTCGAAAGTAAATTGCATTCAATTTTACATTTATACCGAGTTAACAGGGTAAACGTGCGTAAGGAATTTTTCAAAGTTGACCTTCATACAATTCTTAAGTATGTTGAGCAATGCCACGGGAAGGTCAGTTATGAGATTGACCCAGTGGCAGCGGAATATTATGAATCGCTCGAAATTGAGAGTGAATCTGACAAATAAACTCTTTCCCGGCCCTTGCAGTGTAATGCTGTGGGGGCTTTTACTACATTCATACAAAAAATGATATAATTGTATTCAGCAGTACAAAGGATCGATATGAATATTAATAAGCAATTAATCAAACATCCCTGCTTTCACATAACCGACTTCGAATATTTGAGGGGTCAGGGAAAAAGAGATTATGAAATCACCCAGACGTGGGATGAACAATTATGTAGCGGTAGAGGCCCAAAAGTTCATTCAAGGCCATTCGATCTAAAGGCCGTATAAGGGGCAAGAAGCAACGCTCTTTCTCAGGGCGTTAAGTCTCAGATAAATATATTAAGCCCCGTCAGTCACGCCGCTGGCTGTCTGTGCCCCATTTGCACCCCTTCGTAAAACACTATTACCAAATATGGTACAAAATGGGTCATTTTCATCATTTCCGTCACAAAAGTTTCGAGCCAAACATTTAATCACTTATTAATTGAGTACAACTTTTTACGTTCTTAACGTCGTCAGCTCACTATCTCCCGTAGTGGGTTGACATTAAATGGGAGTACTTATGTCAGACGTAGACAGAGACATCACAATGGCTGACAACTTCGAGCAGCCAAAAAAAGGTAAGAATGACATGGGCGAATTCGAGCAGCATCCATTGCCGGATCAAATCGCTATGGACAAATATTTAAAGAGCACTGGCGTTGGCAAGACCGGGAAAACAAAATTTCTTGGAACGCTCATGCGTAAATTCTCTCCACCGGGTTCGGTAGGATGAGGTTTAAATTTCTTGGCTTAGAAGTTTCATTCGGAAAATCAAAAAATTTCCAACAACCACGTAGATTGTCGGCCCGTTACGATTCCGCACAAACCGATCACATGAACAAGCGCCATTGGGCGAATGCCGATGGCTTGAGTGCAGATGAGGCTAATAACCCTGAAGTCAGAAGGGTTTTAAGGAACCGAGCTCGCTATGAGAGAGCGAACAATTCATATTTAGAATCAATGGTCGATTCAATGGCTGATTCCGTTATAGGAAGGGGGCCACGGCTTCAATTTCTAGACCTCATTCCAGAAGTAAACGCTCGTATGGAATTGCTTTTCAACGAATGGTTTGAAGGAATCAGTGGCCCAGACAAGCTTTTAACTGGCTATATTGCATCTGTAGGTGACGGGGAAATGTTTCTCGTTGAGGGGAATGCGATTAATCAAAGATCCCCGGTCCAACTTAATTACACATTACTTGATGCTGAACGTTGTACGAGCGGATTTAATTCAAATACTCGAAATAATATTGACGGCGTTCTTTTAGATGATGATGGAGAGGTCGTAGGCTACACTTTTTCAAACAAACACCCAGGCGACAGACTTGGTATGGTGACGATTCTTGACGGGTCACTCGAGAGATTTAGAGCTGATCAAGTCATTCATTTTTACAAGTTTGCAAGACCCGAACAGCACCGAGGCGTTCCAGAAATTACGTCAGCGTTACCAGTCGGCGCAAGGTTCCGAGATTTCACATTAGCCACACTTGACGCAGCCAGGATAGCCGCGACTTTTTCAGGTGTTTTGCATACGGATTCAGGAGCGTTTGATGATTCTGATAGCGCCGGTGGAGAAAATGCTGACGGCGGATTCGAATCATTTGACACATTCGCTCTGGAAAACGGCACGCTTTTAACGCTTCCCGATGGCTATGATTTCACTCAGGCCAAAGCTGAGCATCCAACAACAACTTATAAAGAATTTAAACGTGAGCTCGTGGCCGAGCAGTCGAGATCAATCAGAATGCCCTATAACGTGGCAGCCGGTGATTCGTCTGGTTTCAATTTCGCATCTGGGAGATTAGATCGCCTCACATTTATTAAAACTATCGACATTAGACAAAGTCAGGTAAGCCGCAGAATTTTGTGGACAATGTTTCAAAAATTCTTTTCCGAAGGCTTGTTGATACCTGGCTTTTTTCCTGAAGAAGTCAAGATCCCCGGTTATCAACCTCGATTTAGCTGGTTCTTTGATGGCGACAGCACAATCGATCCACAGAAAGAATCTAAAGCCAACGATACCAATTTGAAAAACGGATCAACAACTCACTCCGATGTTTATGGCAGGAAGGGCGAGGATTGGCGTGTTAAGTTCAAGCAAATTTCGGAAGAGAAAAAGTTAGCTGAACAGTTAGACATTCTTGACGTCACATTCGGGGATTCTCAAACTACAGAACAGGCTCCAACAAATGAAGGCGTAGCCGAGGCATTGGCTGAAGAAGGGCTTAACGTATGAAGAAAAAATTATTCTTAAAGTTTGAAAATTCAATTAATGACATAAATTTCAAAGCCCACGCCGGAGAAGACAGTATCGAATTGATCGCAGCCGATGCTGGCGATGGATCAGATGATAAAAAGAAGTTTAGAATTCGTGCTTATAACGGTGGCCCCATGCATGTCGGCTTTTCGTTGCCGGTGGTTATTGACCTCGCAGGAATGGACGTAAGCAAAAAAAGCAGACCAATACTTTTAAATCACGATACAGATCGTCCAGTCGGACATTCAACAAACGTCGATATCCAAGCAAATCGTGTTGTGATCGAGGGGCAATTCTCATTCGACAATGAGGACACCCAAAATATCATCGAATCAGCGAAAAGCGGTTTTCCCTGGCAAGCATCTGTAGGTGCCCAGGTAGATCGAATTGTAAGAGTTGACGACGGTGAGAAAGCCGAGGCAAATGGTCGGACATTCAAGGGGCCGATTCTAATTGCTCGTAAAAGTACATTAAAAGAAACAAGTTTTGTGCCGTTGGGTGCAGACGATACAACCTCAGTCAGAGTGGCGGCCAACAGTTCGTCAAAACTAATAGAAATGGAGTTTAATATGAAATTTGAACAATGGCTAAAACTACACGGTCACGACATCACAAAATTAAGTGATGGTGAGCTGAAAGTATTGAAGGCTACGTTTAACAGTCAAGCCGTAGTCGAAGAGGCTAAGGAAGCAGAAATTAAAGCAGCCGCTGAAAAGAAAAAATTGCAAGCAGCCGTAAAGCCCGATGATAAATCAAACGTTATCGATATTGCAAAGCTTACCGAAGATATCACAGCCAATGTTTCAAAAGGTATAATTGAAGCTCAAGAGATTATCACTCTCACAGCCAATCACCCAGAAATTAAAAAAGAGGCAATGTCAAATGGTTGGTCAGTTGATCAGGTTAAGGACAAAGTTGAATTGGCTGAGCTTCGTGCTGGACGTCCGAACGGATCTTTTAGCATTCACACAGGAAGCCGATCCAAAGTTAATTCGGAAATTTTGGCCGCCGCTGCAATGCACGCTGGTGGTATGAGTGAAGAAAAAATCATTAAAGCATGTGGACAAGAAGCGTTAGAAGCCGCTGACAAAGAATATAAAGGTCGCATTGGCCTCCAAGATATGTTTGTTATTGCTGCCCGTGAAAACGGCTACGTTGGAGGATTCAGTTTTAAATCAGATCCAATAGGATTTTTTAGAGCAGCAATGCAAAATGTTAACGCCGCATTTTCAACTCTTTCATTGCCTGGAATTTTAAGCAACGTTGCAAACAAATTCTTTATTGATGGTTTCAATTTCGTTGAAAGCACTTGGCGTGAAGTCTCAGGTATTGGCCGAGCAACCGATTTTAAACAAATGAGGTCATATAGTCTCACAGCCGACATGACTTATAAGTTGTTGGCTCCTGGCGCAGAAATTGAACATGGAACCACAGGCGAAGTGGAATATACAAATCAGGCAGATACTTATGCTCGGATGTACTCAATCGATCGCACCGACATCATCAACGACGACCTCGGAGCTCTTACCACAGTGCCAAACAAATTAGGTCGTGGCGCTGCGCTAGGTTTCAATATTGTTTTCTGGACCGAGTTCTTGGATAACGCTGCGTTTTTCACAGCTCCAAGAGGTAATCTAACAACGGGTGTGTTTGGAATCGATTCAGTCACAACTATGGAAACTGCATTCTTCGATCAAAAAGGGCCGAATGGAAATCCTTATGGAGCAAGCCCTGCAATTCTCTTAACTCCAAATGCTTTATGGACAGAAAATAAACAGATCACAAGAGACACAACTATTGTTGTCGCCGGTGACACTGACATTAAGATCACGAACAGCAATCCGCATGCAGGAAATTTCAGACCTGTTCGTTCAAGCTATTTGTCGGATTCAACTATCCCAGGCAATAGCACAATCGCAAACTATATGCTTGGTGATCCACAAACCGGTGGAGCAGCAGTTATTGAATCTGTGTTCTTGAACGGTCAAGAGACGCCAACGATTGAATCGGCAGATGCCAATTTCAATCAACTCGGTGTCGAGATGCGTGGATTCTTTGACTTTGGTATTAACAAACAAGAATTCCGTGAAGGTGTGAAGTCAACCGGAGTATAAATCTGGTTGGTAAATGATTCGGCAGGGTGAAATTCCCTGCCACTTAAAATTTTTACTCTAAGGAGATATTTAAAATGGAAACTAATTTTGTAAAAGATGGAAAAACTATTCCCTTCACACCATCGGGAAGCGATGTGACTGCTGGAGATGTGATCTTAGTTGGTGAAAAAGTTTGTGTTGCAAAGCATGATATCGCTGATGGCGTACTCGGGACACTCTCAACCGAGGGAGTTTTTGATTTTCCAAAAACAGCAGCAACAGTTTATGGCCAAGGTGACAAGGTTTTTTGGGATGTGGCAGATGACGAAGCCACTGAAGATGACGACACAGGCACAAACCGTCCAATTGGATACATTCATGAAGCGGCATTAAGTGCTGATACCCATGTGAGATGTTATCTAGCCAACGAAGTACTGTAAAAAAATAAAGCCGGGTCTTAATTGACCTGGCATTTTTGAAAACTCAAAGAACGAAGGTGACACGATGACGATTTCAGTAAAAACACTAGTGCCAGCAAGAAAAGGCCCAGATAAAAATCTTTTACCAAGCGACGGCGGCGATTTGGCTGTAATAGCCGACGATACAGAGGGGCCAGAAATTGACATTCGTGGTTATCGTGCAATTGGGTTAATTGGAACTTCAGGGATCACCGGATTAACAGCTTATCAAATTCACGTTTCAAATAAGTCGGGAGGCACATTTGCAGCCTTGGCTATCGATGATTTCCCCGCCGATGACCTAGCCCATGGAACTTCGTTTATTGCCGAATGGAATTTTGCAAAAATTGTTTATGTTGGAACTGTAACCGGCAGCGGCACAGTGCCTTACAGCCTTTCTTAGAAAGAATTAAATGAGCCACCACAATCCTAGAATTTATTGCGTATGGAAAGAGGAGTATCATCGTCAAATGTTGGCCCTCGGTTACGGGTGGGGTATGACCGAAGGCGGTGAATATTATTACGGTACAAATTGTACTGACGATAAGCCAGATTTTATTGCAAAGACCATAATACCTACATGGGCAAATGGCATAGCAAAAGATCCGCCGTACTTTACGCATGAAGAAATGTTAAAACTAAAAAGAGTGTTTTCAAGTAAAAAAGGTGCCAAAGATGGCTTTCGTTGGAGAGAGGCTAGATCGTTATGACATTAGCTGCTAATCCACCAGACCTTGTTTTCCCTACTATCGAAGCGATGAGGGCTTTTTTCACTGAGTTTCCGACACCGGGGGCAATAGCTAGCGCTCTAAATAGCTGCGGCAAAAATTCTGCCAGCACTGACGGCGTTCTTGAGAAATTCCAAGCGGCTAACATAGGATTCAGTAATAGCGGCGGCATGGCATATCAATTAGAAATTGACCCATCCGAAGAAGATGAGTTTCACGGTGTTATGGGAGAAGGGAACGGCTCTGGCGATACTCGATGGGAGACAATAAAAAATGTTGATCCAGGGCCGAATAGGCTGGCGTTTTCTTGTTATAGCGATGGTGGGTTCGTTAATCGGGCTACTATGCAAGGCAGTAGCGATATATCGGACGGCGTAACTCGTCATTTCTTTCAAACCTTTAGCCCTGCTGTTGCGCCAGCCAACGGATTAAATATTTATGAAAACGGCGTCTTAGATAACGCTTTACCGTCAACGGGAGGCACAGGATTCCAAGGCTTTAGCGCGGCAGTTCCAGACTTGACAATCAGCAACCAAAAAGAAGCAGGCGGCGATTATGGAAAACAAATAATTGGAAGAATAGCTTACTGGCTAACTCATAAGCCCGACGCAGGCGAGGTTGCAGAATGGCAAGCAATGGAATCCTCTTGTACCAATATTTATTTTGGAGAAAGTTCTGCTGAAGAAATAAGGCGTCGGGGACTTTACTTATTCGATGGAGGCCACCGATGATTTTTAATACAAAGCCAATTTTAGGAGTTTTTGAAAATCTCACGACAACTGAGCGTGACAACTTGGTAAATCCACAAAAGAATAAAGTTATTTACAACACCACTTTAGATCAATGGCAGGGCAATAAAGGAACTCCGGCAGCTCCGGTCTGGGTAACGTTAGGATAAATTATGGGTATAAATTTTAATGTTGATGAAGCCGGTAATATCGATGTAGTTGGGCTTGTTGACGGCAGGGACATTGCAGCAGATGGCGATATACTTGATGACCTTTCTATTGACAGCGTTGAAGGTCCGGGTAGCGCTGTGAATAATGCCTTAGCTAGATTTGACGGCACCACTGGCAAACTAATTCAAAATTCTATAGCCATTCTCACGGATACTGGCACCTTAACCGGCCTCACTCAAATGAATATCGGTGGTTCATTAGACAGTTCAGCTATTTTTTCGTTAGACAGTACAACGCAGGGCCTTTTGCCGCCTCGTATGACTACTACACAGCGCGATGCGATTGTAAGCCCGGCTACTGGTTTAACGATCTACAATATAACCGCATTACAGGGGCAAGTATTTGATGGAACCAATTGGGAGGCCGGGGATGGGGATGTTCAAGGCCCTGCATCATCAACGGATAATGCCTTAGCTAGATTTGATGCCGCTACTGGCAAACTAATTCAAAATTCTTTAGCGATTTTGGATGATTCAGGTAACTTATCGGGGTTAGATACTGTAACTATATCGGGTCAATTAACAACTCCAGATACAATCCATATTGGCCCGGATACTCCAATAAATCAGGGAAATACCTCTATAAGTATTGGAAATGAGGCGGGACAGACAAGCCAGGGCGCTACCTCTGTTGCAGTGGGGACCAATGCAGCCAGCTTAAATCAAGGGGTAGCTGCCGTTGCAATAGGGCCAGAAGCCGGCGAAAACAATCAGGGCCTCAATGCGATTGCGATTGGTTGTAGTGCTGGGGGCTCATCACAAGGGGAAGATTCTATCGCCATTGGCTTTCAGGCAGGAAATATTGTTCAGGCAGCGAATGGAATTATTATTTCTTCGAAAGGAGGCATAGTAGCCAGTAGCGATGTGGGTCATATTATTTTAGAAAGCTCTTTGGGTAGTTTAATTTATGATGGTACAGACTGGGCTTTTGCAGGTGGAAATTTAATCTTTGCAGACAACCAGCTTATTGAAATGGGTGCGGGGAGCGATCTTAATATTTTCCATGACGGGACTGATTCTCGTATTATAAATAATACGGGTGATTTAATAATTCAGAATACGGCTAGTCCTGCTGACATATTATTAAAACTGGGCAGCAATGGATCAAACACGAACTTTGAGATTATTAACAATTCATCCGCTATCTTATTTGCTGTTGATGGGAATGGTGACACTAAGGCATTGGGAGATTTTTTCCCGACCGGTTCAATAATCGGCGCTGGCACTAATGGCTTGCTTGACATGCGAGGGGCGCAAGGTGGAAATATCGGTGGTGCTGTAAGCATCCAAGGTGGTTTTGGTCTTGTAACCCCTGGTTCGATTAATATTACTGCGGGTATCACTAATTCAATAGGAGCCAACGTATCTATACGTGGAGGTGATGGCCCAACAGGTTTAAGTGGTAGTGTACTCATCTCAGGTGGTACTAGTGGAGATGACAATGGTATTGGCGGCGACGTACAATTATCCGGGGGTGAAGGCGGAGTAGTCACAGGTAATGGTGGTGAAGTTAGAATCACTGCTGGTAGTACTAATGGTGGTAGTGCCGTCCCCGGAACGGTAAGAATTAATGCTGGAGAGCGTATCGGCTTTCAAGTATTTGGTGAAATACTATTAGGCGAAAGTTTTGGTAGTGTGGGCATAGGCGTTTCTTCGGTTGAAGCTTCGGCATTGCTTGAGTTGGGATCAACAACACAAGGTTTCTTAATGCCTCGCATGACAACTGCTCAACGTGATGCTATCTCAAGCCCTGCAACTGGTTTAGAGGTTTACAACACTACAACAAATGAGCCTGAATTTTTTGATGGTTCAAGTTGGTCTGGGTCAATTGTTGCAACTCTTGCTGAAACACTAGCTCTTGGAAATGTTACAGATGGTACCAATATTGTTATGTCCGTTGGCGACATTATAACATCGGTGGATGATTTAGATATTCTTGCCAATAGTCCAATTGGAATCGGAAGCGGTGGAACGCTCACATTAAAAGCGGGTGATGGTGGTACCACTTCTGGAACTGCGGGGTCTTGGTTTGGGGGTGGTGGTGACGCTGTAGGTGCGGGAGATAATTCTGGCGGAACAACAATTCTTTCAAGTGGTAACAGCACCGGCGGAAATTCCGCAGGTACCTTGTCGCTTGAAGCTGGCAATGGAGGCACAACAGGATTCGGCGCTGACGTTCGATTAAATTCAGGTGATGGCGGGGCCACTAGTGGCCCAGCGGGAGACGTTGTTCTTACTGCTGGAGATGCAACTAGCGGGGATGCCGGAAAGATCATTCTTGTAACTGGAACGGATGCGGCGACAGGTGCTAGGGGTGTTGCAACTCTTAACGGTCAAGATATTTCAAGAATCCCCTCAACAATCGAAGAGATATTTTCCGCTTCAGAATTAGATGATCTGGCAACCGCCGGTGTTATAACTGTTGATGGGACAGTCCTTACAATAGATGCTAAATTATCCTTCACTTCTGCTACTCGCCTTAATGTTATAAACGGGGGTTCATTAATATTAAGATTCTCTAGTGGGCTCGGGGTTGCCTGGACTTACTCAGGTACAGACACATTTATAACGTGTGTTGATTCTTCACTTGATATTGTGGGTGGGGATGTTATTGGCAATTCCTCTGCAACATTGTGGGATTTAGACAATAGTCCTGTTGTTGGTGTTGAAAAAACCACCTTCCTTGATTGGGGAAGTTACGGAACTATTAAAAATTCGCAGTTTATTCTATTTAGTACCTTGGGTTTATTCGATGGGGATGGAGATTTAAAACTTATAGATAACGATACTACGAGTATAGACAATATTGGTTTTGGGTCGGCAGCACCATTATCAGGAGCGATTTTGGATGTCTCTGGACTTGGGACCAGCTTTTTCAATATTAATACTGTAAACTTATTTTCTCCAATTGGTGACAGTCTTATAAGGATAGACCCGTTAAGTGATTCAGCTTACACCATAAAAGGAGTAACAGCTACGGGAGGCGGTGAGTTATTCGACACCACTGGAGGTTCTACCGGAACATTCACTGCTGTTGCCGATGCCGCTGTTGCATTAACAACTATTGACAGCGTCACAGATTCTAGTGGTATTGCAAGATTTAATTTTACTGTTGGCCCTACGCTCTTCGTGAATCAGGAAGTCGATATAGTCAACTTCGTCACACAGACTTCTTATAACCAGAAAGGGATCATCACCGCAACAGGTGCAGGATTCTATGAGATATCTTCCATTCCATTCGTTGGTAACGATACAACTGGTGATTTCAGTAGCGCAAGCGTTACCCTCACTGATACATCTACTACGCTTAATGATGGCGATACTTTGGTGCTTGATACTGATTTTGCAACAGACTATGACGGGGGGAAAGCTGTTTATAACCAATTAACAAACAGCGTCCAAGTTAATGCAACGTTTACATCTACCCAAACAGGAACATGGGACACTAGTGGAATTGATCAAAAAGATCCAGGGGTTTTGGCGAATGACAACCCTGGCTTTCTTGAGAGTAAATATATCGCTACAGCATTTGTTAATGATAACTCAACAGCGAATGGCGCTATTGTTAATAATACTTTCACAGATATGGTATTTGGTACTGCTGGTTCGGCTCTGGTTGCAGGTTCAACTATTGAAAGGTGGAAACTGGTTGATGAATTAAATGGAACCTTTGAGTATACAGGTAACGAACCTTTTGATGGTTCTATAACTTTTGATTTTACAGTTATCAGTAGCGGGGGTGTTGTCGATTTCCGATTTAAGTGGTTAGTGGACGAGGGTGGTGGCTTTGTAGATTTAGCAGACAATGTTGAGGCCCTGGCGGCTGTTACCAGTGATTCTATTAGTATCACAAAGACTTTCCCCTTGGCCTGTGTCAAAGGATGTCAAATCAAACCCCAAATTACTAGAAATTCAGGAAGCTCAGGCATTGTCACCAGCTATGCAACTATTTATGCAACACAATAAAGGAAGTTAAAATGACTACCATATATGAATACGACATATTAAATAGATTTCCCGACCACACCTTAACGAAGACTACGGTTAATGATCGTATTACGTGGGAATTAAAAAATAGTTCTAGTGAGCACGTAAATTCTGCAAGTGGTATGTTAAATGACGACGCTACTGTTTTGAGAAAGTTGCGTGTGAAACTTGGTTTTAATGGGGGCGTTCTTTGTCGCCTTACAACTGCTGAGTTGGCTTTAGTCACTGCGCCGGACAGTCAGACAGTTTTTGATATTACGACTGACACCATGAAAATATATAACGAAGACGAAGACATGTGGATTTAGCTTACGACCATTTAAGAATAAGAGAGACACTATAACGAGAAAGAACAGGAGACGAAACATGAATAATAATTTTGAAGAATACAAGGTAGCGAGGTTGACCCTTGAAAATATTTTTAAATATTTATCAACAAAACCTTTTAATGAAGTTGAGGGTTTGGTGGCGGCTTTGCGTATGTCAAAACCCATTCTAAAAGAAGAGGCAAAAGAAGAGGCAAAAGAACTTGAAGCAGTTACTAAAGGCGGTTGATAAATGAGTAACGAAAGATTTAAAACAGGTCAGACAATCCCTTACGAGGGAAGGTTCGAGGATGGTTCTGGTAACGGCATTACGGATGCTGATGCAGTTATTTCTATTCGCAGAACTTCAAATAATGAATACTGGAACGGTGCCACTTGGCAAGCTGCATTCGTCACAAATGCAATGACAGAAGTCTCTGAGGCTCAATCCCCTGGTTTTTGGAGGTTTGATTTTGATTCGTCAGTTGGAAATGCAATTGATAATTACATTGCTGAGATGCTCGATACCAGTGGCAACGCTGCGAATAAATTAGGTCTTTCATTTTCTTATGTTGGGGATTATATCGATCCTCTTGAAACAAAGATTGATTCACAGAACGATAGCATTGCACGAATACTCGGTCTTGTTCACCAAAATTTTGTTCTCGATCCTACGGAATTTAGCACGGATAATGAAATGACAAAGGGCGATGTTCGTATTTACGATACACCGGCAAACGCTACGACTGACAATGGCGTGACGGGCTTGCTGTATGAGTTTTCAATCGATGCTCCAAGAATAAACGGCATGTTAGACAAGTTCACGCAGATTACAAGCTAATGAGCGAAGCACTTGGAACTCTTGGATACACTAAAACCGGCACGCTTGGCTCTCTTGGCTACGTTGAAGAAGGCGTTACAGTTGTAAACCCGGTAAATCCAGCGGCCAATAATTTATTCTTTAAAACCGACCTATTTGTAAATGCAAAGAGAAATCAAGTTGCATTAGTTCCAATTGTTTATAAGCGCAATAGCACATCGTTGGCAATTTCTGCAACCCCGGCAATGACAGTTTTTGCATATAGCGATAGAAATCGACAATCTCAAAGAAAGCAATCAAGAGATTACATAATAAATGTTACCGACTTAATTTTTAACGAGATGGCTGTGCGTCCAGAAGAGGGCGATATTATCATCGAAGACACAGAACGGGAAAGATTTACCTATGAGGTCGGAGCGTGGAACGGTGAGCCGCTGTGGCTGTATTCAGGTGCGTATCGTCAGGGCTTTAGAATTCACACAAAATTAATTGATAGGGAGGATATTTAAATGAACAAAATTAAAAAAGAGGATTCTTTCAAGATGATTGGAATGCTTCTCCCCATAGTTATTACCTTCGGCGCTCTGGCAATTCAATGGGGTGTGGTCATGACCAAGCTCGATGTTTTTGGAACGAGTATTGACCACCTTATAAACACAAACAGCAAACAAGATGACATTCTTACTCAGGTGCAAAAAGATCTTTCTTATATTAAGGGAAAGTTGCGGGGTCATTAATGTCATTTCTTGATTGTCAAACTAAAGTTACGGAATATTTACAGGCCAGTTTCCCCGATGAGGATATTGAAGCTACGTTAATCCCCGTAACTGAATTCCAAGAAATTAAAGAAACTAAGATTTTCACTATTCCCTTTGAATCCCGTACAGAATTGTTTAGTCGTTCAAAAACAAGAAAAGTCTATACGATTCAAATCGGAATTATTCAAAAGGTCAACGATCTAAACCCGGCTACAACTGTTTTAGATTTGGTCGAATTAATCACAGCAACATTTCACAATCAAAATTTACCAGTGGGCCAAGCGCAACCGGATTACCATTCTTTAGGCGGTGTCAGGAATATTCCATTTTATGATTATGAAAATCTTGATGAAGATAAAGTCATTGTTTCAGTCGTACAGGTTGATTACGTGGAGTTTGTAAGCTAATGGTCTCCGCATTTAAAGTGAAAACGAAATTTGATATTAAAAAAATTCGCAATCGAGTTAAGAGGGGGAACGTTGACAGCCTCGGTAGGGCCGGTGCATTAGTTAGAACCGTCTCACGTCGAAGCCTAAGAAGGAAGGGCGTTAAAAATCTTCCCGGGAGACCAGGCCAGCCACCTAAGACGACTGGGCCGTTGAAAAGATCAATTCTATTTGAAGTAGAAAAGGATAGGTCTGCTGTGGTCATAGGGCCATCGTCAGACATTGTGGATGACGTAGCTAAAGCTCACGAATTTGGTGGTGAATTCAGGGGCATTCGATATCCCAAACGGCCATTTATGGGGCCAGCACTAGCAAAAATAACCCCTCAACTGCCAAGGTTGTGGGCCAAATCAGTAAGATAGCAAAGGAGCAATCATGGCATTTGTATTAGGTAAAGATTTTATTCTTTATTACGACGAAGACGGCGCAGCGGACGGACAAGCTACGCCAGCAAATTGGATTGAGAATGATAACATCATGACTTTAAACCTCAATTTAGAAAAAAATACGAGCGACGTTTCTACGCGCGGTGGCGGAAATTTCAGGGCAGTAGCGGGCGTTTTATCGGACGGCTCGACAGACTTTCAAATGATTTACGATCCTGCAGACCCACACTTTGACGCGTTTCAAAGAGCGTTCTTTGGCAGCGGCACAGGCTTTGTCAGTGCTGGCGGTATCGTTTTAGGTATTGCTGTAATGGACGGAGATATTACCACGCCCGGCGTCCAAGGTTTAGTTGCTGACATGATGGTATTGAACTTCAGCGTCAATGAAGACCTTGAAGAAGCCGGTAAGGTTGACGTTACAGTCGCACCGACTTTCTCATCCTTCACAACAATTTGGTTTACCGTACCGTAAATAAGCATAAATAATTTCTCATAACAAAGGAGACAGCATGAGAGTGATTAAGGATTTAAAAGATAGGAAGTGGGAATTACAGATAACTGTGGGCACGGTAAAACGTGTCCGCAGTCTTTGTGACATCGATCTATACGATATTACGGACGGTGGATTTCTCAACATTCTTATTGATGACCCAGTTAAATTCATTGATTTACTATGGGTAGTTTTTGAAGAACAAGCAGAAAAGCATGAAGTCACCGAGGAACAGTTCGGTCAGGGATGGGCTGGTGAAGTTGTTGACGAAGCAACTAAGTTGTTTCTCGAAGAGCTAGTTAATTTCTTCCCCGAAAAAAAGCGACGGCCAACAAAAAAGATCCTCGAAAAGTTCGAAATGTTGGCGGAGAAGGCATCGAAGAGAGCCGAAGTGGAAGTGGACAGTCTGACCGAGGCAGACATGGACATTCATCTCGATACGGAGATGGAAAAAATGAAACAAAAATAGAAAATATTGTTTTGAGGGAAGCGGGGTATTTGGGCATTGATCCAAACCCGCTGACCCTTAGAGAAATATGGCTTATGTCAGAAGGGAAACTAAGGCAAGAATGGGAACACACATCAAACATCATGAGCATTATTCATAATGTTAACTGTAAAAAGAACAAACAGAAGAGTGCTGACCATTTCAATCCAATGATTCCGAAACATAAAAAGTCGAGTAGTCCAGGCCAATTTAAAACTAAAGACTTTTATGTTCTCAAGGGCATGTTGAAAAATGTAGGAGGGCCAAACGATGGCAGTTAAAGCAGGAGAAGCATTTGTCGAAATTCTAGCTGACAGCACAAAGCTGCAAGCTGAACTTAATAAAGCATCACGTCGATTGAAATCTTTTGCATCCTCTGTTACCAAAATAGGATTGCAATTAGTTGGTCTGACCGCTGCGTTGTCAACTCCCTTCATTGCAGGTATTAAGATTTTTGCAGACTTTGAAACGGGCCTCGCTAAGATCGGAACGTTGCTGGATAACGACACTAAGCAGTTGGGAAAGTTTGCCAAAGAGATTGAAAAATTATCTGTAGAATTTGGGGAATCAACTGCCGTTCTCGCAAGTGGATTGTTTGACATTGTTTCTGCATCTGTCCCGGCCACTGAAGCGATCGCAGTGCTGAGGGAATCGGTAAAACTTGCCAAGGCAGGATTCACAGACACAGCCGTTGCAGCCGATGCCATCACAACGGTTTTAAACGCTTTCTCGCTATCTTCTAAAGATGCGGCGTTGGCAGCGGATTTCTTGTTTCAAACGGCTAAGGCCGGTAAAACAGACCTTGCAAAGCTGGCTCCTAACATTGGTAAGGTTGCCACGCTAGCAGCCAGTGCCGGTGTCACGCTTGAAGAAATGGGTGCGGCATTAGCAACGTTAACAAGAGCCGGTTTAAGCACAGAGGAAGCGACTACATCTTTAGTGGCTGTAATCTCAGGATTTTTAAAACCAGCCGACGAATCTGCAAAGCTTGCAAAGAAACTCGGCATCGAATTGAACGCCGCCGGGTTGAAGTCAGAAGGCCTTTTATCTGTTTTTGAAAAACTTGAAGGATTAGATACTGAAACCATTGCAAATCTTTTTCCAAATATTAGGGCGGTCAAAGGAATCTTGCCAATCATCAACAATTTAAAATCTTTCTCTAAAGACGTTGAAGACTTGAGGAATCGAGCTGGCGCTACCGATCGAGGATTTGAAAGTTTAGTCAAAACTCTGGGCTTCCTCGGCTCAAGGGTCAAGCAAGTGGGAACGGCCATCGTCAGAAGTTTAGGCGCTGCCCTGGCTGATTCAGTTAAAAAAGCTGGCGAGGCATTGTTAGGATACCTTGCAGTTGTAACTAGAATTGTTAATGAAAACGCCGCCTTAATAATTTCGATCGCAAAAGTTATTCTCGTTATTGGAACCGTGGGTGCTGCCCTGTTGAGTGCTGGAATTATCTTTGCAGGATTCGCAATAACTCTAAGTGCCGTCGCAAATGTCATAGGAGCATTCGTGGCCACCCTGGCTTTTATGTTTACTCCCTTTGGTGTTCTCATCGGACTAGCCGGAATATTGGGCGCTGTCATGGTGACAAATTTTGATTTGATTAATAAAGGAATGCAAGTATTATCCAAAGCCGCAATGCGACTACAGCAAGCCTTCGGTTCTGCGTTTGAGGGAATCGTTGCTGCCGTACAGGCGGGTGACTTACGAGGTGCATTCAGTATTTTGACGGCATCACTCAATCTTGTCTGGGTTAAACTCATAACCGAGTTGGAGAAAGCCTGGGCTCAGTTCAAATTCTTTATCGTTAGCGAGGCGGCAAATGCTTTTCTAGGTGTTGTTGATGTCGTTGTTTCTGTAGTAAATAAAATAATAAGCTTATGGAATGATTTGAAATTTGGAATTTTAAAAATCATTGCAGGTATCGCTGTTGGAGCTCAAAACATATTTGAAGAAACGACAAGCTTTGTCGCAAAATTAATTATTGATTTGGATCCCACAACGTCGGAAGACACAAAGGCTGCTATAAGAAAATCAATTGACGACGAAACCAAAGCAAAGAATGCGGCTAGAATTGCTGCTCTAGCCGGTGATTTAAGTAATATTGAAGAAGCAAAGCAAGCGGAATTAAAAGCGATAAAAGAGGCGGCGGATTTTCGTAGAAAACTAGCTAAAAATATCGTTGATGAACTTACCCGTTCCACTGTTGAGGGTGCTGGAGGAAATTTATCAAAGGTTCAGCAAAAAGCTCAAGACGATTTAAACAAAGCTCGAACCGAACTCGCAGTCACAATAACTAAAACAAAAGAATCTCAAGAAGACCGGACGGATCAGGGCGAAGGAACCTTTGGCGATGTCAATGATTCGTTCGCTGGCATCAAAAATGCCTTAGATAGAGCTAGGCAAGTTCTAGGGTCCTTTGATCTCGATAGTTTATTTGGAGACTTGGCCACGCCAGGGCAGCGTGCAATCACTCAGTCAGGAGGCTTCTCTGGCGTCGAGGTCGCAGGTGAAGTTCAGGCTGTAGCAAAGCAATCGTTAACAGCACAGCAGGCAACAGCCAAAAATACTAAAGACATTCTCAGGAACCAAAGACTTGGTGGGGAGACATTCGCATGAGTTTTACACGAACAGAATCTACAGAAACAAGAGACAGAAGGTTAACCCCTGAAACCAGTTCAGTCGAACAGGTGTTTATAGTCACTGCCGATCCTGGTGATACTGTTGATGAAAATGACGTAATGGATTTCTTAATATCTGACTTGCCGCTTTTCTTTATAGGATTACCAAGGCAGGATATCGAAATTGTCGAAAGAGCGAACTCATTAGTTTACAAAGCAACGGTTGAATACAGATTAAATTTTGAAACTCCTGATGAGGATGATGATATAGATCCAGCAGGCGAAACTCGATCGTTTGACACAACAGGCGGCACAGTCCATTTAACATTCGCAAAAGAAGTTGTTGAAAAGATCGGTGATTTCTCTGAGGAAATGGGCGGAGCGATTAATTATGATGGCGAAAAAATACAAGGGGTTGATGTAGTATCTCCGTCATACAGATGGACTGTTACTGTTAGAAAGCTCGATAGCGAAGTTACAGATGCGTATCAGGAAACTTTATTTGACTTGACAGGAACGGCGAACGATCAACCGATAAAGTGGTTTTTAAAACGTGATCTTTTATTTCGAGGTGCAGTCGGATCGAAGACACGAGAAAATGCCAGAGACGCCAATGGAGATCCTATCGAGGATGAATGGGAGATAACTTATCACTTTGACGGTAGAAAGTCAGAGGTTGCATTCAAGGTCGGCCAATTCATTGTGCCAATTAAAGCTGGTTGGGATTATGTGTCAGCTGTTTACGAGGACAAAGATGACTTTGCAACAAAGACAATCGTAAGGAAGGTCAAGTCCGTAGCTGTATTAAGGTTATTAGAAGAATCGGATTTTAATGAATTGGGTATCGATATCTTATGAAGCCTTTTGATACCAGGATAAAAGGCGAATCGTTAAAAATATTTGCCGAGGAATACAATAAATTTATTAAAGCCGCTCAGATTATTGCTGACAATCAGGATCTACAGTCAAGGCCATTAGAAGGTTTGAATACAGAGAAGCAAATAATCTTTCTCAAAAACGATAGCGACGAAGACATCGACCAGTACAGAGCGATCTCAATGGCTGGCCTTGTGTTTCAGCCTCAAGAAAACGAGACAAGTTTCAAGTATAGATTTGCGTTTAAGGGTAATAAATACGATCAAAGCGATTCAGCTTTAGACAACCCTTTGTTGTTTTGCGTTACCCAACAATCAATCAAAGCCGGGTCTTTAGGGAAGGCCATGATTAACGGTTCGACCCAGGCAAGAATTAACGTTAATGACGAAAGCCATCGATACGTAAGGATGAAGGATAACGACTTTGTTTTAGAAACTGCAGCCACTGGTCAAGCACGAATTCAATTTAAAGAACCCGGCGCCGGTGAGAAGTGGGCAGTCATACAAATGGCCACAAGCGATTGCCAAAGATTCAGAGTTACAAATTCAAGCGGGCAGACAATACCTGAAGGCGGCGCAATGCAAATCACAGGCAGTGACGGCCCTATGAGCCTGACCGTTGGCTTGCCCGATAAAGATAATTTATTAGCCATCCTCCCATTAACAGGCCCGGACTTGGCAGCGGGACAGAGAAGGTGGATTGACATTCATCCAGTAATGAGATTCAAATTAAACCCTCAAAGCGTCGGCTTAGCCGCACCCGGCACACTCGTCGGATCCACTGAATCACAATTTACTGTTGACGTAAGAAAATTTGGCTTTGTTGTTTACGCAGTTGAGACAGGCACCCCCGGTGCTCCTTATGTCTACTGTGGATTCAACGGAATAGTCTCACTCTTAACCGCTGTCACTGACGAGGACGCTGGCAAGATCGACGTTGAACACTCAGACATCCAAGGTGTTGGCGACGGAGAAACTATTACCCTCGACGTAATCACGGAGCCGTAAGATGGTATCTGAAGGCGATTTAGTTCTGCCCTTGCTTTCATCTGGCGGCAAAGTCGTTGCGTTCACCGTGGGCATTGCCAGCTCTGAGGATGACAATGTGATTCCTGCAATAACATCCGATGGCAAAGTCGCAGCCATGAAAGTTATCCCGTTAGTCTCTGAAGACAGCCAGGGATTTGCTGTAGTCGGGTCCGATAAGATTGTGACGCCGGTAACATTTGGCGGCAATTTAGTGTTTGGTATAGGTCCTAACGATCCACCGTCGTCTGGGCCACTCGATTTAACGTTTACTGATAGCGACGATGATGTGTTAAGTATTGGCTTTCTCAATGGCGTCACACTCGACAAGATCGGATTAAATGAAGGTTTTGATGGCTTTTTATCTACTGTAGGTGTCACCGCTATATTACAAGTAGATGATATTTTATATTGCTGTGGTTCATTGAATGCAAAGCGCGTCGGCCCAAACATATACGGCAACATTGTTCAATACGATCCCGATGTATGTGAATGGAAAATCCTTCAGGGAACCGATTTAGGATTCCTGTTTGCTAGAGATTTATGTGAATTTGAAGGGAATTTAGTTGTTGTTGGAGTGTTCACGGATGCAAACGGCGTGACGGATACGGAAGCGATTGCGGGGTGGGATGAAACGGATTGGTTCAGCTTAGGGGGTGATGGTACAGTAAATGTTCTAGGATCGGATGTTTTTAGATGTTTAGCTTTCGACGGTTTGCTCTATGTGACCGGCGATTTTTTTCTGTCGAGCCCAGTTGACCCAAGAAAAGTAAAAAAATGGGACGGCGTTTCTTGGGAGGAATTAGTTGTAGGGACTGCGGACCCGTTCCTTGATGCACCACTTGCTATGGTCTTATTTGATGACAAGCTTTTTTTAGCGGGATTTGGGTATGTATATTCTTGGGACGGCACCGCTTATGCTAAAATTACAGACGCTGTAAAGGCTTCTACTCTCCTTTCTCAAGTAAATGGTGCAACGGTTTATAAGGGAGATTTGATTATATGTGGTTTTTTCGATTCAGTCGAAGGTGTTTCAACTCCTGGTAGCGTAGCTCGATACGAAGCCGAAACTTCAACCTGGTTTCCAATGGGTACTGGCTTGCTGAGCACTACGAATGCCTTGGCTGATTTATATGATGTCCATGTAGACCAAGGAATTCTTTATGCTTCTGGAAACATCGCAAAAAACGGTGATTTCGATCTATTCTTAGGTCTAGCTCAGTGGAATCCCAGCACAGAAAAATGGGACGCAGCAGGAAATCAAGACGACTTGATCAAAGCCAACTGCACCGCATTAACAACAACAACGGTTAATGTAGCTAAGGGGTCGCAATGTTAATTGAAGATTTCGTAATATCAAAACTGAATTCATTTGAAGCGGTTGTTTCGTGGACGTCAGCAAATGTCACAGATGTTTCATGGATATATTCTGACGGTGGGTTGGCCAGGGGCCCGCTGTATCTTGAGACGCTTGAAAGAAAAATGACGATCCCATTTGTTGAGAACGTTACGAAGGCGATTGAGGTTCATGATTTTCTCACCGGATCCACCGTGACGCCAACAATTGAAATCATGCCAAATATTACACCGACTATTACTTGGAAGTCGGTACAAGATGCGGCCAGATACAAAGTTTTTCATACTCCCTTCGGTGGCTCAGAAGAATTGATTTACAATCGATTGGCAGAAGAGGACAAATTAGATTACTTAATAGTGCTTAGAACAGATTTACCCGTTGGATGGAATTTCTTCAGGGTTGAATCAGTGGATGAATTTGGAAATGAAAGCGTTAGATCGAATTGGAATTTTCTAGTGTTTGACTTACCAGCGCCAGCCGACGACTTGGCAATAGTTGACGGCAGCGGAGCAGGATTATTTGATATTGCCATAACATAGGAGAAATAAAATGACGACACCATTGTCAGAATTCGCAAAAACATATTTACCCGGAAAAGACATTGCAAGCGATGGAGATCCCATTGTCGAAAACATTGCTGACGCTGGCGGTTCAATCACAACGCTCGTTGACGCGGCTATTACGGGCGCTGACGCACGTTATGACGGGGCGATCATCTATTTCTCAGGCGATACGACGACTGCAGCCTTACAAGGGCATTTCGCTCACGTCAGAACATGGCTTAATTCGACTAAAACATTCACTTTTGCCAAAGATTTACCAGCCATTCCAGTGGCCGGTGACACTTATCAGATCTTATTCGGTGGGCTCAAACGAAGTAGCCAGGAAGCATTCGGTCTGCTTGGCGGCAATGTCCAGCCCGAATTGGCCGGGATTGTCGGCAGTAATATCACCGGATTAACGCTCATAAAATTTGCTGGGAAATTAGGTGAAGGCACTTTAACGATTGAATGGACACAGGCAACCAGCGAAATTGAGATCAAAATGGATGCCGAGCCATTGGGAGCACCATACGTTGTCTCAGGCGATGCCACTGACCAATACGTTTATGCAGACGATGGTCAGTCATTCGTTAAATTCGACGTTGTACAAGCCTCGCTCCCAGGTACCGATCAGACGGACACACACACGCTTGTAAGGCCAAACCAAACATTAACGCCTGATTACGAGGGTTATGAGACTTTGTCCGACAATGGCGGTAAAACACGCTACAGGCTCGAAGTGGTCAGGAACGAGGACGGCTCAAATTCCATGCTTTCAACAACCGTTAGATCGAGTAAGCCTTCAGGGTCAGACACAACCATTGACACAGGCGAAACAATTGACCTGACGAAAAGCACGTTTGACGTTGTGGATGCCACAGGATGGCCGACTAAGGCATTTTGGGTATTAATTAACGATGGATTTGTTGAAGATTGTAGATATATCATTAGGAGAAGCGGCAACACGTTAACGGCTCAGAAGGTCGACTGGATGGTCATTCCGTTTGATGCCGGTGAAGAGGAACCACTTCTTAACGAAATTTTGGATAACGATACCTCTGGCGCCACAGCAGTGATCGATCAAGTATTTGTAACCTCAGGATCGTTCGTAGGGAACGACGCCGCAGGCACACTTTTAGTCAAAAAAGTTGTTGGAACATTCAGTAATAACGATGTTATGTCAATCGGAGCTACACAGGTCGCTTTAGTCGACGGCACCGGAACACTTGGATTAAGAGGGTTTGACGCCGCTTCTCACACTGCAGGAACCACCGTTAAATTAATGGGTGACATTGACCTTGGCCTTGAGACACCCGCAGGAGGTGACACATATGATAATCCAGATGTTGAAACGTTAAATCCTGATGGCGTGACATTTGCCTTGGCCGATGTTGTCGCTAAGGAATTGGGCATTGGAACACTCGCAACAAATGTGCAGCATGGCGTATGGCGCCGGGAGTGGATTATGGATGAGGCCGAATCAAGAGAAGACATTGATGCTGATACAGTATATAGCTGGTCTTAAATGGCTTCAAGTACAAACGTTTCTAGCCTTAGTTCTGTTGGAGTTTCCCAGGCGACTGTCATAAGCAGCTTTCAATCGCTTGCCAGTTACTTGTCGATCGTTCCAAGTAGATTTTCTTCGTTGATAAAGCAGATGACACAAATCATATCAAGCTATGCATCGATCCCCGTTTACATGACTTTAACAAACTCACAAAATCGTGTGTTCGTATTGGATGGCAACTCAATATTCTCAACCGATTCACTGGGCGTCGTCACAAACTTAGGATTCATTCCGGCTACAGATCCGCAGACATTAGTCGACGTTCCATTGGCCGACGGCTTTTATGAATTGGCAGTCAGGCCGTCGGGCACGTATTGGAAAGAAGCAAGGGGGAAAAAAATATTAACAGTGTCAATCTTAGCCGGGGTTGTTGAATTCAGCGGAATTCCGTTGATAAAGAATCTTACTAGCACGGTGCTGAACAACTTTAAAACTCGCGTTATATGGGATTCAAGCGATGAGTTTAATCTACAAGCAACGTCATTCGGATTGTGGAGATCCCCGACAACTCCGGTCGTAGTTACAGGCTCGCCTGATTTCACTATTCCAATAACAGCCGGAGTTGGAAGGTACAGCCAGGATATTCAGCAAACAGCCGACGAATTTGTAGCGGTAGCAGCTTTTGACGCTACAGACCAAGCGACTGAATCTGAAATATTTCTTCCGTGGGATACGACTGCGCCAGATTCACCACATGAACAATTCGCAACTTAACTAAGGAGACAATAATATGAAGAAGATCAAGATAGTTTTATACCTGACTTTACCCCTCACCCTATGTGTTTTGTTTGCGTGCCAAAGGACGTACCCGGATGGCACCACGGAGGAGGTCGGATGGCTGGATGCAACCTTTGACGTTTTGGGAGGAACTCCGCAAAGAAAGAAAAAAGACCTGTTAAAAGAGAAACAATTAACTGACGACATAGAGAAAAATAAAGCAATTATCAAGGAAAATATATTGATTGCAGCCGAGAACGTAAAGATAGAAAAGCACAACAAAGGCGCAGAAGAAGACAAGGAAAACCCAAGCACCGGACTTTTAGGGGTTTTGGGAACTTTAACAACGGTTGCTGGCTACGGATGGGCTAGAACATTTCTTAATAAGAAGACCGTCGAAGCTGGCAGAAGACTTGCAACCAAAGAAAAGCACATTGCAAACGCTAGATATCAGGCGATTAAAGATGGGCACAGAGATGACGCAAGCATGTTAGATAAAATCAAGCTTCTTGCCAAACATGGCGCCGATTTCGCTAAGGACAATATGGAACTTATCGAAAAAAGCCCAGACGATATCGAGGTATTTAAAGTAATTATGGCCACGGCCAAGGAAGAATCCTGATTACTCGTTAATCTGGTGTCTCCGAGGAAGGGGTAGAAATACCTCTTCCTTTTCAATTGTACGCCTCAATACAATAATTAAAATATTATATTAACATTTGACTTTGGCTAAAATGACGTCATAATATTAAACATAAGACCAACAAGAAGACAATATATAAATACTGGCTCGGCTCTTTCAAAATGCGACATCCCTGTTGCGGCTTGTTGGTCTGGGGTCGAGCCAACTACGAAAGGCCAACGATGATTAGCCCACCACCAAACGACACATGGGGACAGATAGCATTAATAATTCTCGCCGCCGTCATTGCCACATGGGCTATTGCAGCATGGCTCTGGCCGTTCTTTAAGGGAGATGATGACGAGTAAGTAACACATAACCCCATCTATTAATTTAGGTGGGGTTTTTTAGGAAGGAAAACAATGGATAAAGCACCGAAGATATTCAAAGAAGAAGATGGATTTCATAAACATCGATTAGTTGGGGATCATAAATTTATCAGCACTATTCTGGCTCAGCTTACAGTTGAAAAATACTTTAAGGATCAAGGCTTCCAGACAGGATATTGCCAATATGGAAATGATATGCCTTTGCCTTATGCCATATCTATTAATGACCATGAACCCGTGAGTGCTACCCACAAAATCCTATTCCGAGTTGAAAAGTTGGAAGAAGAAAAACCGTGTGACTTGGATCATAAGACCGTGTATGAAATAGCTTCCATTGAACAATTTAAAAATGAAATGTGCATAGGTCGCGTACATAATGTTAAGTGTCCAAGGTGTAAAAAAGATGTATCTAACGAAGGAATAACCCTCTCAGAGAGTAGCTAATATGAGATTAGAAGACGGTGATAAGAATTATGAAACTCCCTGTATTGTTTGTGGTGAAAAACCAACACTACACCCTACTGATCTTTGTGGCCCATGTTGCACTGGTGAATCTGAAACGTATGGGGGTAACTGGTAATGAATAATCCAAACCCCAACCCAGAGCTAAAATTAGAAGGAGGAGGTAAGAGTAGTGAGTTATGACAAAAGCGACTATTACGCTGGCAAAGAGAGTGGTGTTGAAAAATGTTATATGTGCGGGACACGTTATCTCGGCTTTCGATGTCAGTTTACAGCCAAACATATTTGTATTGATTGTAGATGGCCTTGGGAAACTATGGTCACAGTTTTTAGAGTGTTAGATGCCTAACCCCAACAACCCAACCCAAATTAGAAATGGAGATTAGAAATGAAAGATGAAACAGCAACGTGCCGGGGATGTGGCAAGTCATTAATGGGAACACCGTATCACTTTGGCGGAGATGCCTATGACCCAGTAACAGATGAAAGATGTAAGTTTAATTTTTACGGAGGCTATGTTTGCTCTAGGGAGTGTGACGTTTCTTCTTCCAGACAATTAGAAAATTCAATGCCCGGACATTTGGATGATAATTTTAGTCGGCTGTCAACTTTTGCAAGTCGGTCTATAGCAAGTAACTGGGGACTCTAATGACCAATAACCCTGCAAGCGATAATTTAAAACCGAATGAGAAACTTTTACCTTGTCCTTTAAAGCTAGGTGACATAGTTGAAAATGAATGGGCCAGCATAAAAAACCCTACTAAGTTTTTAATGTTTATTTCTAAAGGGAAACGTATTAAATGCCTAGCCATAAGTGGCGCTATCGTGGTGTTTGATAACGATAAGGATTTAAGGCTTAAAAAGGTAGGTGAGCTTGATCTTTCTAATTGGAACACCAGAACCAACCAAAGCCCAGAGGAAGGTAATTAGATGAGCGATAATTTAAAACCGAATGAGAGTAGTGATTTGCCGATACTTCATCTTCATGTTAAAGATGTTTACTTTCAACAGATTAAAGATAAATCAAAACCTTATGAGTACCGCCTTAGAACTGATTACTGGAAAAAACGTTTGGTTGGGAAAAGTTTCAAGGAAATTCATATTCATTCGGGATACCCTAAAAAGGGAGATAAAACCAAAACCGTTAAAAGAAGGTGGGATGGATTCAGGGAAGTAAAGATTGCGCATGAACACTTTGGCCTAGAACGTGTTGATGTATTTGCTATTCGTGTTAGAGACGGTATTGTCAAAACTAATAACACCAGAACCAACCAAATCCCAGAAGGAGAAATAGATGGAATTAGATAGATTTAAGTTTAGAGCTTGGGACAAGATTAGAAAAGTGATGATGTTAAATGTAATGTTAGGAGATACATTTATATGGATTTACGACGCAGGACAAGACGAAGAGTTTGACAAGTGGGCGCATTGGATGCC